>OLFS01000339.1_pt1 | contig 46182 bp, 58 predicted proteins | sample 1605491 | NCBI WGS metagenome assembly OLFS01 (sample SAMEA3888921, study PRJEB22519) | human gut metagenome | biome: human gut; feature: human-associated habitat; material: faeces | place: Denmark | collected 2011 | reverse complement strand
GTCAATCTTTTTTATTGTGTTTTGAATTGTTTGTACTTCAACATCAGATAATTTATTTGCTGCTTGCTCGTTCAATTCTAATACCTTTTGCAAACGTTCCTTTTCTGCCTGCAAACGGAATTGGGTTTTCCGGGCTTCTGAATTTCTTAATAAATCAAATTCAGATTGCGCCAACGCTTGTTGTTGGTCAAACATCATTAATTGCACTTGCAAATATTCGTCGGCAATTGCGCTTCCCTTAACGTCAAATCCGGCATTAATTACCCCGGCGTCCTGCTGTTGTCCGGTCGGCTTTTGCTCATTCTGCAACAATGCTGTTTGTCTTTCATTCTCTAACAACTGCATACGCAATTGTCGTTCCTGCTCGCTTCCCTGCTTAACCGCTTGCAAACGTAATTCAATGCTTTCTTTCTGCAATGCCAATTCTTGCAACTGCCGTTCTTGCTCTATTTTCAACAACGCCTCTGTCTGCTGTTGTTCTAACGCCGTAATTATTGCGTTTATCGCCTGCCGTCCGGTTTCGTTCAAATCCTTTTCGGTCTGTAATTGGTGTTGCAAATCCTCAATCTGTCGGGAATACTGATATTGCGTTTGCTGCCGACGCTTTGCCCATTCGTCGGTTTCCAACTGCAATTGTGCATCCTGCAATTTCCGGGTTGCCTCCAAATTCTTTTTATAAGCCGCTTCAATTTGCTTTGCTTGTTGTTCTGCTGCCTTTTCCGCATCGCTTTTACCCCTTGGCGTTACGGTTGGGTTCTGTGTCGTTACGGGCTTATTGTCTGTTTGTGGCGTCGGGGTATCTCCAACAGAAACAGGGATTGTTAACGGTTTTATTTTCTTTTGCATACCCTTCAAACCCTCTTGGAAATTTTCTGTTATGTCTTTAACTTGGGCTTTAACCAAATTTCCGTATGCCGCTGCGTAATCTGATAATCCTTTTTTTACATCGTCAAAATTCAATGTAAATGCGCCTTTTAATGCCGTTCCGGTTGCTTTGACAATATCAATAAAGAATCCAAACACATTTCCCAACGTATCAAACGTTGTTTTGAATCCGGCAACAATCCCATTCCAAATTGCACGTATCAAAACACTTTCATTGTATAACTCAATAAAGTAGTTGATAACATCAATAACCCCTTTTATTATCGCCGTTAATCCTTGGTTAACAAAAACTTTTGCTTTCGTTGTCAACGTTTCAAAATTTCCTCCGGTTGCGTCAAACAACCCGGATAATGCGTTTTGCAACTCAATTTGGCTTTGCAATTGTTCCTCCTGCAATTGCGCCAAAACTCCGGCTTTCCCTTTTACTTCGTCCATGTTTATTGAAATATCTTTCAACGTGCGCAAATACTGCAATCCGGCGTCCTCTCCGGGACCCCCGAATATATCTGCAATTGCAGCCCCGACCGTTGCCGCATTATCCGGCAATTCTGCCAATTTTGCGGAAACGTCTTGTATAACATCGAACGTTGTTTTGGTTCCGGTCTGCAAATCTTTTTGAACTTGTTCCGACGAAATACCGATACCGTCCAAAGCCGCCGCCGTCGCCGTCGTCATTTCACGCAAACGCAAATTTGCCTCCTTAATTGCGTCAACGCCTTTGTCCGAAAAGATACCCATTTTGTTTGTTTGGGCTACAATGGCAACAAATTGGTCTGCTGATATTCCCGCCTCCTTAAAATATGCCGGGTATTCTTTCAACGTGTCCAAAAATTCCCCGTTCGCATCGGCTCCGGACAAAAAACCATCCTTAACCAACTGCAATGCCTCATTTGCAGAAATACCAAATTGTTGTGATAATGCGTTTGTTGCAATCAATGTTTCCCGAAAATCTGCGCCGAACGAATCTGCGACGGCTTGCACCTCGTTTCTAAACGCTTTCAAATCGTCGCCGCTTTTCCCGGTAAATTGTTGCGTCAACCTTGTTGCCTCAACTAATCCGGCGTTGTAATCGTACCACCATTTGAACGCCGCACCAGCCGCCGCAATCCCGGCAATTGCTAAAAATACGGGATTTGAAAGTAAACCCAACAAAGTTTTCCCCAACGCCTTTGCGCCATCGCCTATTGCTGTAAATACTGCTTTGCTTTCTGCTCCTCCACGACCTAACGCCAAAAGGCTATCGCCAAATGAATTGTTAAGCCCCAACGTTTCTTTTAATTTGTCGCCATAAGCAATTATTGCGTCGGACGCCTCCGTATAATTACCAACGTTCAATTGATATTTCCCGGTTGCCTCCTGCAAACGCTTCATTTCTTCGTATATTTCCCGTGTCTGCTCAACCAACTTGCGCCCCTCCTCGGTATTTTCTCGCTCGGCTTTCGTCATGTTGTTCAGATAGATTTTATTTAACGAATATTGCGCCGACAACTTGTTATAACTGCCCTCGGCTGACTGATTGATTTTTACAATCAATTTGTTTATTTGGTTGGCTTCCTGCTGTGCCAATTTCAATTCCGCCAACTTCTTTGCGTTCTCACTTTCCGCAAACGCCAAATCACGTTGCGCACGTGCCAAACGTTCCGCATCGTCTGCGGCTTTCTTGGTTGTGTTCCTGCCGTCCTCGGTTGCCCCGGAAACTTTTTGCAGAACCGCCGCCAACTGAATTGCTTCCGCCCTAATATTTTTCAACGCATTTGTATATGTGTCTGAAAGTTCATCCAATTGCTTTATCAAATCCGTAATCGAATTATCGGGGCTTACCAAATCCGAATATTTAATTGGGTTGTTGTTATCTGCCATACTTAACGTTATTTGCGGGCAATTTGCCCCATATTAAATTATCTTTTCTTTTCCATGTAGTTAATCAACCAAAGAAAAACAACGCCGCAAATCGCCTTATTTGACGCCGTTTTTATTTTTGGTTGGTTTCAACAACTCCTTTATCCGCTCAAATGCGTTGTAATACTCTAAAACGGTGTATTTCTTTGGCTCCGGCACGTGCAAATGTTGGGATATGGTTAAACACATATTTTCAAACTGTTTATCGTACTGAATTTCCATGTTATCGGAACCACTAAAAACAACCGGGCGATTGTACAACAACAACATCGTCGTTATTTTATCAATTTCCGCCCGTTTGTCCTCTGTATCGCCGTTTATAATCGCATCCAACATTAACATTGTGCGGTTGCGCAATTCGTCGTAATACTCTTTAACCGTCGCATCGTCGAACAACCGGGGGAAATACATTTGCAATTCTTCATCTATTTTTTTTTTGACCGCTTCCATTTGGGCGGTCAACTCTTTAACGGGAACATCGCCGAACATATCGACGACCTTTTGCAACCCATCGTCGGATAAATCGTTGTACGGTTCCCCGTCGATTGATTTAACCAACACGGCAAACGCCAAATGCTTTGGGCTTATCCCGGTTTGAATGAAATACACGTTTTGCCGCATATTATCCAATTCGATTGCCGCCAATTCGGGGGTTTTGCTCCGGGCGTATCTTATCGCCTTTTCAATATGCGTGTCGAAATCCCGCAAATCGGAACCAATCCCGGCATCAACTAACAACATTTTGTTGTACTTATGAAATCGCAACATCGGCAATTCGTCGATAGCGTCGTATATCTCAACGGTGCGTTCTCCTATCTTCACGGTTTTCATAGCAAAAAACGGGTTATCATTGTGGAACAAAAGGGAACCAACAACAACGTCGGGTTCCCGGTTATAAACGCCAAAAGGATTGCCAAAGCAACCCCCGCCCAAAAGGACAAACAAAAATCGCAATTAAACATCTTTGCGAAAAACTCGTTGCCGTGGACTTGTACCCATTCGATAACCTGCCATTTGCGTAACAAGGTCAAACCGAATGCAGCAACCAAAGCAACCACGACCGTATAAAATAAAAATGCTTGCATACACTTTGTTTTTAATCAGTTAAACACGTTTCATCAATTCCCAATTCCCCGGCAAACCGGAACCCGGCGAACGGGTGCATTAAAAATTGATTGTCTATTTCGTCCAAAGTGAACCCGGCAAATATGTTTTCCGCCTTTGCGTACACTCTGTTTATTGTCATGGAACCGGAACGCAACCAAATACCGCCATTCAATACCCGCATGATTTGTTGTTTGACCGCCTCCGTATTCCGGTTGTTGGGGTCGTTGGTTATCGTGCGCATATCAAACCAAAAGATAACCGAAAACGGCGTTGTATATTTGTTTTGTTCGCCGGGGAACCAATCAATTTGTTGCGGGTCGTCCAACACGAAAAACGAAAAATTCCCTATATTACTATCCGGGGCAATCAACATATATTCATTGCCGCCGACGTAAATATTGGGCGTGTAATATCGTTTCCCTTGTATGGACTTAACCAACCGTTCCGAACGTCCAAAGGAATAATTAAGCCACGGCAACCCGTCCGCCAATCCCTTTTGAATATTTGCAATAACCCGGTCGAATAATTCCGGGTTCTTTATAATCGGTATTCGTTCCATATTAAACCGCTTGTTTTCTTAATTCCCAAACTTTGGTAACGGCTTTTGCAATTCGTTTATTACGTGTGCCGTAATTGTTGTTATAACTATTATCGCACCACTCCAAATTATTTGGGTTGTTGTTTAACTTGTTTTCGTCCTTATGGTTGATATGTGGTAAATTGTCCGGGTTGGGAACAAATGCCATTGCAACCAATCTATGTACTCTATACGTTATACTTTTACCGCCTTTCATAAGTTTAATAATCGCATAACCGTATATGTTACGTTGCGGGGCTAATTTCTTTGGTACTCCGGTGCGCTGTAATCCATTGAAATAATATCCCCGTTTTCCGTAACCCTATAATCTTTATCAAACCCTAATAAGGGCTTTGCGTTCAATATCAACTTATCCATTTCCGTATATCGTTTTTTTTGCTTTGGTTAGCAAATCCGGGTAAACGTATTGCCAAATCAGTTTAGCAATGTTTTCGTTCGTCAATCCCAATATTTGCCGCCCGTACTTTTTTATCAAATCTTCCGTCTTGAAATCCGACGCCTTAATTTCAAATTGTTTGTCGCCGACTTCCAAATAAAAACTACTCTCAAAATCGCCCTCATCCCGTAACGTTACCCGGTTCGTCGGTTGTCCCTTTTCCTCCTTAATGGCTATTGTTAGCGGGGTATAAGGTCGATAATCCATTATGTCAACGCCCAATCGGTTAATACCTTGTTCAAATAATTGTTCCTCGGCGTTGGCATCAATGATAAACGCCGTTGTCATTCCGTCGTCGATTATGTCCCGTATAATCAACCCGGACGTCAACCCGTCGTTAAATGTATTAACCCGGTTGCGCAAATCAATTATTGATTGTAACCCCGCCATAATGCAATTACGTTGTCCGGTACTTAACGCCCCGGTTGTTGCAACTCAAACAAATACGGTCAATCCCCTGCGTATCTAATCGCAAAGCCTCAAACGCTTTTTTAAGGTCATAACCCAAACCGCCGGGGCGTCCCTCAACATTCCCGTCCAACTCATACAAGATTTCCATTTTAGAGGAGTTGGATTGGTTACGGTTTACCCTTACGTTGGGGTTCATTGCCAATGTGCGCAAAGCGATTGCCGCAACTTGGCGTTGTATTACCGTTTGGAATATCGCCCGTTGTTCAACGATAAAATCGGTTAGGTCGCAACCCACCGTTATTTCACAATTCAACCCGTAATTCAACGTATTAGTGTACATCGTATAGGCTATATCCCACAACTCCGGGTATTCGGCGAATGTTTCCGGGGCGTTGTACATAAACGGGGAAATCTGCAAATACTTTGTCAATTGCCGCCATGCCTCAATATTGCCGTACCCGGTACACGTTCCGCACGGTTCCCGGCTCCAATCTTTCGACACGTTAATTGCTTGCATTCCGGCGGGCAAATCGTCTTGATTGTAGCAAAGGAACCACGCACCCCCGGCGTTGTTTGCGTCGCTTATATACGGCAAAAAACAATCTTCCAACGTAAACCATTGAAAGCCGCCATTTGTCAACGTAAAATTCAAATCAAACGTCTTTACGGGGTCAATCTGCGAACTATGGAAAAGGTATAATTTCACAATCCCGGTTCCGCCTGTCATTTGTAAGCCAACCCGGTGTATTTGGGCGGTAACTCCCATTGCCCGGACGGGGATTATTTCAAAGCCAACCAATTTATGTGCGTTCGGTTGGGTCGCTCTAATACGTCCCGCACCGTCAAAGAACGTGCGCCGTTCCAATAGGTTCTTTGTTTCCTTATCCAACCCCTTTATTTGGGTAAACGTTTGTACCGCCGTGGAAATTCCGTTGCGGGTCAAACGCTCCAAATAGTCGGACAATATATTGTATTTCTCCCAAAAGGTCGAACCCTCGGCGGGAACCTCGGCGACGTTATCAACCAAAGCGACCCAATACAAGGGTTTGCCCGCCGCATCGTTGGCGTATTGTACCACGGTTCCGGCTTTCCATTCCTTTGTATCGTTCCAAACCGGGTATTGAAAACCCCAATTATCCGGGACGATTGCCGCCATATTATCCAACGTTACAAGCGGGTGCGCCCCTTGAAAATATAACCCGCTTTCGGTTTCTGTCAACCGTTCGGCGATTGCCTCGGCGGGATTATATGATTGCTCCCAACCAACGACGTTTAATAATTTATCTTGTATCTCTTTAATCCGGTACATACTGCGTAAAATTAAAAAGGGGGCGGGGATAACCACCCCGTCCCCTCGTTTAAATAATCGTTCCGTTTCCCGGCTTATGCGCCTGCACCCCCGGCGGGAAATTCCCCGGCGTTGGTTACATATACGGGCATTCCTAACGGTTCGTTCGGGTTGCGTGCTGCAATCTCGGCTTTGATAATCGGATTTGCCACGGTGTTCGGTTTGCTGTTATATGCTACCATGTAGGCAACATCAACGCTAAATCCGAAATACTCCTTAACCGCACACGTCAAATCGGCGGTTGCGTCGCCCATAATCGCCGATTGGTCGCCCACGGCGGTATAATAATGCGAACCAACGGGCAAATCAATGTACGGCAATCGTACAATGTCCCATTCGTGGAAATTCGCACGGGTACGGCGGTACGCTTCACGGTCAACACGGGTTAAGATACCAACGTTTCCATCGGCAACGGCAAACATTGTTCCCATTTTGCCCGCTTCATCCGTTACGTTGTTCGTGTAGTGCAATACCTTGTTGTCGTACTCCATACGCTTATTAACGTCGTTGTAAACGCCATGTTGCGCCAACTTGCGGATTAAGCTATCAACCCCCGCATTTGCGATAAGGTGGATATATTCCGGGTAACAATTCGCCCGCATGATTGGGTTAATGTCGCCCAAAATCTCGGTTGCCATTTGGGTTGGTACTTGTACCACGTTTCCGGTCTGCGTGTAGTTGAGCAAAGTTTTGAAAACTTGCGTTTTGTTCGCCTCCAATGCGGCAACGGCTCCTTTATCCAAAGCATCCGCCAACGCACGGGTTGTTTTCTCCATTTTGCGCATGAAATCGTGTTGATACGAAATTTCATTGTTTGAATACGCCGCCGGAACCATCGTAAACCCGATTGCATAGGTAGCCCAAACAAGCGTTACCAATGCGGACGTATTCTCATCGTCAGCGATAACGCACGAACGGACATTGCTAACCTGTACATCGCCGTCGTAATTGATAACGGGTACTTGTACCGTGTTACCAATAGACGCAAACGCACGGTCACGCAAATTGGGGTTAATGATTGAGGACGGGGCGTTGGTTTGCTCAATGAAAAAATCCAATGCGCCATACTCACACGGGCGGGTCATATTACGGTCTAATTCCGGGTTCTCTATCCGCCAATTCTGTACTCTTGTTGCAATTAAACTCATTGTTTAAAAAATTAAATTGTTTATAAATGCGGGTTTACCCTTTACCCGTGTTGTCTTTTACTTTTCCGGCAATGCGGCAATATTGTTGTCCTGCCATGCTTGTTTCATTCCGGCGTCAAATTCAGCCGTTCCAATCTGCAAACCTTGTTGTTGCAAAGTGCTTGCGATTGCGTCGTATGCCTCAACCCTCGTTTTTGCGCCGGATATATCAACGGTAACATTACCGCCCGCACCGCCGCCCGCCGGGGGATTGGTTCCGCCGCCCGCCGCTTGGCGTCCTTTATCCAAAATACCCATTGTTTCCAATTCACGGGTCAAAAGGTCGCCGGGGGTGTACGGGTTCAACTGATTGTTCGGGTTGCGCATGATTGCGCCGTTTTCGTCCTTAAACGCTAACATTTTGCCGCCTTTGCCGTCGTCGATAAACTCCGGGTTCATACCCTTAATTTTTTCGATTGCTTGACCCAACAAAACCTTTGTTGCGCTTTCCGGCAATCCTGCCTTAAACTTCAACCCGGCGGTTGCTGTCTGCAATGCCGTTTCAACACGAATGCCGAACACCTCGTTTATGTGGGTTTGTTCGGCTTGGTCGTATTTGGTTTTGAGGTCGTTGTATTGGGTCGTAACGCTTTGCAAATCTGCCTTTGCTTGCTTCAATGCCTTTGCGGTTTCCGCATCCGTCGCACCGTCGGCAATGGCTTTTTCCAAACGTGCCTTTTCTTTGGTTAGGCTGTCAATCTGTGATTGCAGACCGTTTGCGCCCTCAACTTTGGTTTTGAACTCGGTTAATACTCGTTTGGCGTAATCAAACGTTTTTTCGGTTCCGTTCTTTGCGATACCGGACACGGCTAAAATGTCCGCATCCAAACCGCCGTAAATTTCCCCGGTTTTCTTCGCTATTACGCTATTTTCGTCGTTGACGGATAACTTGGTTATCGCTGTCAATTGTTCGTCGGTTAATCCAGCTAATGCCGCATTTGCAACTAAAATTTCTCTCGTTAACATAATTCTTTCCCTTTGAATTAATTAAGTGCGATTGCTGCTACTTCTCCGCTGTTTGCGTTAATAATATGAATTGTGTATTTTGGCGAATCCCCGATTGTGTCAACCAACCAACTAACAACACGTGCATGGCTGATTTTCTTTGCAACCTCTGTTGTTACCAAAATTACGTCGGTAATTGTTCCGCCCTCAATACATTCAATCAACTTTTTCTTTGTTGCGCCATCCAATGCGGCGGCGGTTGTTGTTACTTCAATAACCAAATTGTCCTGCTGTGCAATCTGTGCCATAATCGTATTTTTTAATTGTTTAATACTCTGTTACTTTTTCGCTCCGGGTTTGTCCTCGGCTTTGGTTTCTTTGGCGGGTTCCGCCGGGATAACTCCCGCCGCTTTCAATTCCGCCAAAATTTCAGCCTTTAACGCCGCTTTTTCCTCGGCTTTGGCTTTCGCCTCGGCTTCTGCCTTTGCCTTTGCATCGGCGGCGGCTTTTTCCTCGGCGGCTTTGGCTTTTTCTGCCTTTGCCTTTTCGTCCGCCTCGGCTTTCGCTTTCATGTACTCGTTGGGGTCGTGCAATACGGTAATCGTGTAACCCTGTTTTTTCAAATTGTCGGCAATGCTATTTTCATAACCCTTTTTGCCGAACTTCTGAATACGGGGAATTGATAACCGTTTGCCCGTTTCGCTGTCGAATTTCTTAATTTCGATAACGCAATGATACAAATGTTTCTCATTGTCCGGGACAATGTAGTTTTCGGGCGTAACGTCGATAATCGCAACGTCTTTAGTTTTGCCCTCGCTTACTTTCACTCGCATAATCGTTAAATTTATTTGTTATAAAATTTATCTTAGAGTTGAACGGCATATTATACCCGAACTCTAACACATTCAAATATTCACGTTCAAATCTGCGTACAAAGTTAGCAAAATTCAACTTTATACGCATATCGTTTTCGCTGATAATCTGTTTGCCGTACAAATCCAATACCTCGTTACGGGTTAAATGTCGGTACGGTTCCAATTCCGCCAACGTCAACATACGTTGCAATTGGGTTGGGTTGTTCCGATATTCCGTTTCGATAATTTGGTTTTGTAGTGCGTCTAATTCCGCCTCGCTTGCGCCGCTTTCCTTTGCCACCTTGTAACGTTCCCGTAACTCCGTTGCGTTGGATAAATAAAACTCCGTGCCGTAATTGACTTTTGCAGAAACGAACAAATCGCCATACCTCAAACGGCAAACGGTTTCATCGACGAATTGTTGCGCCGCCTCAAATCCTTTTTTTACCCGGTTTAATACCGTGCTTTGGCTCTCAAAATTCGCCTGTATTTGTTGCTCGTTCAATGCGTCCCGTGTGGTTATTTCCTCGTTGGTTCCAACAACCGACGTAATAATGTCATTCTTTAGGCGGTTTTCTTCCTCAACGTTATAATCCAAACTCCCACGGTCAACGGTTAGCATTTGCACTGGGTTACGCAAATCGGGTTGTTTATCCCCGTCCGGTATTGGTATTTCAACGAACGAACCGACGCCGTTAATACGACTATCCCCGCATTTGGGGCAACGCATCAAAAGCCCGGCGGCGTCCAATCTGTAAAACCCTTGTTTGTCTTTCAAAAACCCACCGTCGCAATAATCGCCATTTTCGCCGTTACTGAAATCGCACCTTTGTTCATACCCGGAATAAATCGGATATGCACCGTACAAATCTAAATGTCGTTTACTGATATGGTAAAACAAAAACCAATCCAACGCCTCCAATTGCTTGGTTATCGGGGATTGCTTAACGTCGGATTCCGATAAACTCAACGGTTCGTTCCAAAAGAAACGGGCGGGACAATAACCGACGTCGTGCGGGTTATCAATCAGCAATTCGCCGATATTGTGGTTTTTGTCCTCTCTGAATACTCTATAACGTTCGTCGTCAATTACTGCGATACGTTCGCCGTCTTGCCTAAATATGATATAATCCATTACCCCCGTCGTCGGGTTGGCTCTGTAATCAATCACGGATGCAATAGGCAACCAATAGAAATACGGTTGCGGGTATTTGTCGGCGGGGTTTTGTTCGCTCGGCATATCGACAATTAGAACGCTATTTATTTCGGTTTGGAAAAACTCCCATCCTTTTGTACTCCAAATTTCCGGCTCATGTAGTACGTCTTGGCGGTAATACTCCCAATCGTCCCTTTGTTCCGGGTTTTGGAACTGATAATTGAACGCCGGGTTACGACCGTCAAAAATCCGGCTCAACTTATCAAAACAAACGCCCGTTACCTCGTTTGTCTTAACGGGGTAACGGAACAATGTTTTGAACATCTTAAATTTGTCATGCGGCAATAGGTTAGAAACAAATGCCATAAAGTCCGTAACCGGTTGGCAAATGTCAAACGACGTAATACGGGTGCGGGCGTGAAAATTAATGCGTTGTTGATGATAAACGGCTTTGTTTATCGTCTTACGCTTTTTCTGCTCCGTTATCCGTTTTTTTATTTCGTCTATACTCAATCCCATTGTCGTTGGTAAATTTAAAATCGCTGTCTTTAGGCAACTGCCAACCGCCGTTGTTTGGCATCCGCAACAACCGTTCGGCATGTTTAATCTCAAATTCTTCGGTTAAACCATGCGGCGGACAAACTAGTTTAACCTTTGTAATCTTTGCCGCCATATCGTCAACCTCCTACAACTGCGGGTTTTAGGTCGGTTAGGGGGTTGAAATCCGGGGCAATAATTACAAGGTCGTCCGAATAGTTCGGCAAGAACGTCCATTGTATTGAGTTGCTGTCCGGGGCTTCCAATCCGCCGTGTGTTTTGTCGCCAATGAATAACGAACGAATAGGAATAGGATAATACTTTTTCTGGGTCGTTTCGTCTTGAATAGCTTCAATACTTCCGTTTTCGTCAAACAGATAAACGCCCAAATTGTCCGCCCAACTTTCGCATTGCAATTTTTTCATTGCCTTAATTACTGATTGGGGGATTTTACGCATTACGCCCGTGAACGGGTTCGGTTCACGCCCTATAATTTCCTCAACGCCTCCCAATGTTTCGTTACCGCCGCCAAAGGTGCGGGCGGCTCCGGCTTCGTTGGTCGGGGCTTGGATATACGGGGAAACGACAATCTTTGTACTATCAGCCGCCGCCAACAACGGCATCCATGAAGCAAGCAAAGTAATTGCCTTTTCGCTCGTAAAACTGTTTTTGCTTCCATCGTCTTTGGTTAGACGCTGAAACGCTACCTTTTGGATTTGCCCGAAACTTTCGGCGCATTTTACGGCGGGAATATCGGGCAATGAAGCCGCCGCCGGACACTTACAAGTAATCATACTCTTTAAATTTTAACGTTAAAAATTACATTTGTTACCTCGTTGGGCTGTCCCTTTGCCCTCTGTATTACTTCTACGTTGCAAAGTTATAAACTTTTTCCGTTATAAACTTGCATATCTCAATTAAATTGTTAGTTACGACGTTTAACGCCCCGGTTTGCGTGTGCGTATGGTTGTATATTACCGTCGGCAATCTCTTTTTCGTAAATCCCGGTTAATCCGTCCTCCGGGTCGTCGTGCGTGTTCGCATCGAAATTGCGCAAAAAGGTTGTAACATGGTCGTAAATCGCTTTGTACCGGGTTTCCCAACCGAACGGCATAATAATACTTTGATTTACCATTGCGGACGCCGTAATTATCCGGCTTTCCTTATTGCCGCCTTGATAAAACGGGTCTGTCATTGCCCGCATTTTCTTTTTAATAACCTTTTCGTAACCCGCACCGCCGTTGTTACTCTCAACCCATACTTTTTGCGTGCCGTTCCTGTTAATCATTGCCGGAACGGTTACGGTTGTAACGTCCGTATTTTCGTCCGTCATTTCCATATCCGTAATTAAAGCAAATAACAACGGTTCCATACGCTTTGTTTTCTCGTTGAAAATCATGTTGTCCGATTTATAAACGTCATACGTGGCGGCAAACAAAAGGTCGTCCCCCTCATCGGCAACATCTATGTATGCGCCGGAACGTATGTACGTGCCGTAATCGGATTTTTCAACCCATGTTTTGAACGGTTGATATAATCGACCCTCGGCGGAACCGGGGTTGCCTTGATAGAGGCATTGAAATTGTACCGGGTCTAATGCTTTTTGCGCTTCCAACTTTTGCTTACTGTGTCGGCTTTCCCATAATGCCGCCCCCGGTTCCCGTGGGTCTATCTCGGTCGGTTCCCCGGTTTTCAACGCTTCAAAGTTTATGCGTACCCATGCCCCCGGCGGTATGTTTTCCACATCCGCCCAACGGGTTACATCAATGATTATTTCCCCGCTCTTTTCAATGCGTCCTATCAAATCATCGTCGTGCCAACGGGTAAATACAATCAATTCTTGACTATCGTTGTGTAAACGGGTGCGTACAACGGTTGTGTACCATTTCCACGCCGCCGCCCGTACTATCGGGCTGTTACCCTCGGCGTAATCCTTATACACGTCGTCCAATATCGAAACGTCCACGGTTTTAGACGTCAGCGAACCGCCACGACCGACGACACGCAACGACCCCTTACGCCCTACCATTTCGATAACATCGGAATTGCGCAAATAGGTATTAGCCATTGTTACGACGTTTGACCCATTTAAGTACGTGCCGGGGAATAATTCACGATACCGGGGCGTGTCGATTATTCGTTGAACGTCCCGGTTAAAATCCCGTGCGATTGTCGCCGCATACGAACCGATACATATTTTGCGGTCGGGGTCTAACCCCAACATAAATGCGGGTAATTTACGGCTCGACCCCTCCGATTTGCCATGTTGGGGCGGTTGTTGTACAATCATCTTTCGTATTTTGCCGTGTGCAAACATATCCAACAACGTATAATAAACGACGTGGAACGGCTCTAATACTAAATCCGGTTGCATATACCGGGCAAAGTTTATAAGGCGTTTACGGGCGGCGGCTTTAACAAGCAAATCCGGTTGTTGCCGGATTGCGTCGTACATCTGCAATAATTGTTCGTTGTTCATTGCTTTGCTCCTTTCTCCCATTTAGCACACGCCCGGCGACCTCGGACAATGTAATATTGATAATGCGGGCAACGTAAACAAATCGGGTTCCCGTTTAAATCCCGGTGTCTATGGTCGTCCGTTATCCATTCGGAAAAACGGCACGTATCGCAAATTTCGGTTTGCCATTCCGGTTGCTTGGTTCCGGGACGGGGTGCGGTTGCTCTCTTTGCCATTATTGCGCCCCTCCTTTCTCCAACAATGCCTTTTGATATTCGGCGGATTGCAGTTTATCAGCCAACGCAAACAACATATCGTCCGGGATTGCCTTAACGTCGTACTTTGGTTTATCGTCGTCGGTCGTGGCGTTATATCCGGGTATCTCAATTTTAACCGGGGCGTCAAACCCTAACATCTTTGCCCGGCGTTGTTGGATATTCAAAAGCAAATCCAAAAACCGGGGGTTCCCGGCGGACGTTTCGGTTGCGGTTTCATTGTACCCGTAATATTCCGGGTCGGCGTCCTCGGCATCGGTTTTGATTGGTCGCCCTTTGTTGGTTTTTTCTTTGGTGCGCATCTTTCCGGTTTTCGACGCCTCCCACGCCTCCCATGCTTGTTGCTCCATCTTATCCAATTTGCGCAATTCTTGTGTAACGTATTCGTCGATATTATCCAACCGTTCCCGTTTCCACTCAATAAGGCATTGTTGCAAATCGTAATAAACCATTTGAAAGGTTATTGTATAACCCATTCCACGGGCGGACAAATCCCGGTTCAATGCGTCCGCAATTTCCCGGTATGAATACCCACGCAAAAACAAATCGGCACAAAACCGAATGTCATAAATTCGTTGTTCCTCGGAACGCTTATTGTAGCCTAATGGCTTCTTTCTCTTTTTCATAGTCAAACCTCCTCTACTGTCAAATCGTACTCCCATACATAGCCGCCCGCCGTTTTATATACTCCTTTACAACATCGGGTAATCGTTATGTTTTTTATTCCCGTTTTTCTTTCCGCTTCCCTTATGGATTTATACCGGGCAATTATTTTTTGCTTTCATGCTTTTACGCTTTGATAGTTACCCATTAACCCGGATATTATCCGGTCGGCGGTTGTGTGTCGCCATTCTCTTAATCTTTCATCTCAAATAAAGCAAATATTGGGATTAGCAAACATCATACATGGGTTTTTGCAATTATCTTTCATTGTTGCGCCCTCCTTTTCGGTTCTTTTGTTGGTTCTTTGCCCGGCGTTTATCCTGTGGATTCTTTTTCAAATCGACCCGTTGGATTTGTATTTCGGAACCGGGGAACATATCAGCAAAGAACGCCGCCATTGCTTCCACTTCTTTTGGTACGTCGAACGCCTCCGGTTTTCTGTATTCTTTCCCTCCGGGTTGGGCTTTCCCTTGTAAGGTTCGGCGCAATGTACACGCCGAGCAATCGCAATCGTCTTTCCCCGGTTCCGGGGCGTTTGCCATTTTTTCCCGTAATTGGTTGGCTTTCCCGTATGCGTTTAACGCATCAATGGCAACATCTGCTAAAATCCAATCGTTCGTATTCATTTTGGCGTCGATACCGTGGCGGTTAATCAATGCCGCCAATTCTTGTGCAAAACTTTTTTCTTTCATCGCTCTATTATTTTTTGGGTTTATATTCTTGGCAACGGAAATCTCCGCACCTTTGTTCAGATTTGAACGCTTCGCAATAACCGTTCCCGTTTACGTCCTCATACGAGAAATTGGAACAATCGCCGCAACCTTTATTCGGTTCGTGTGGGTGCGTCCGCTTATAATTAGGGTCGGTTTGGCGTCCTTTTACTTTGTCGTATGCCAACAACACTAATTCCCATTGCGACAAACCTAATATCCCCGCTATATGGAAAATAACGCCGTTAAGGTCTGCCAATTCGTCGATTATTTCCGCTAATTGTTCGTCCGTGCATTGTGCAATGTTTTTTCCATATATTCCCGGCACAACCTCCATAAACTCGTTATATTCCTCGGTCAATTTTCGGCAACGGCTTTCTATATCATTCCCGAACAAATCAGGGAATAACTGTTGAATATGGTACGGAATAGGGGTAATAATTGGAACGGGGGCAATATTTCCTTTAGGCTCAAATTCCCGTCTGAAATCCTTTTCCGGTCGGGCGGTAAATCGTCCGTTCAATTCCCGGATAATATACCAACTTTCCGGCACGTCAACGAATATGCCGTTGCCATTGGGAAAAGAAAATATTGCTTTGCCGTCCGGTGTGCGGGGCGTTACAACGGTTCCCCCTCCGGTAAACCTCAACACGTCGTCCACATTGTCCCGGCGAAATTGGATTGCGTCAACCTCTAACAAGGTGCGACAATACCGGGTTCCCGCCGTGGCGTCCGGGTCAACTAAACGGGTGCGCATTTCCTCCGGGTATTCCTCCGGGTCGTACTTCATATAAACCGACTGAATGCCATCAGCGTAAAAGAACTCAATAAAACGGTCGCCCAATCGTCCCCGGATTGCTTGTTTTAATGCCTCAATCCTTTGCGCCTCCGGTCTATCGTTTCCCTCACTACCATTTTGCGCCCAACTCAAACGTATTGAGGTATCGGACGCCGTAACCTCAATTTCTTGTTTTGTTATGTCCTCAATCATTGCGCACATATCGCAATCAAAGGGGCTTAATACTTGCTTATTCATTGCTATTTTTTTTAATTGTTCTTACTGCGTTACTCTTTAGATATGCCAACCGCCAAAAAATCGTTTTTCGGTCGGTGCGGCTGTATTTATCACATTTCAGATTTGCCCCGGTGCAAATATCTTTTCCAATCTTACAACGAACGCAACGTTGACAAAATAATGTTCCGAGGCTATCTGCCAACCGTTGTGCGGCGGGCGTCCATAATGTAGCAATTAAAACCGCACCGTTGACAATTGCCCGTTCGCCGGGCTTATACTCTCTTTCCCGGTCGAACGGTTCGGGTTGCTTTACTCTCATTCTTTGCCCGCTTCGTTTACATAGTCAAACAATGCGTCCAAATCTTCCTTTGCGCCTTTTACGCAAATTCGTACTCTATCGCCGCCCGCTAATGCGGTTTCGACAATCTCGCAATTATACCGGGGGGCGTTTATCTGTATTATTGCCGCCGTGGTATTCGTTACAAACTCGTTTCTTTCTTCCATGCTCTCGGATTTTTGAAGTAAATAAAATGTTTCTGTTGGTTCGTTCTCGCTTTGACACGCCCCCAACAAAAGCGTTGCCAAAGATAACAATAAAATCTTTGTTTTCATCGTTTTACCTTTCTTTTAATCCATATAAACCGTATGCCAATGCCGACAAACAATATTTTCGCCTCAATGTCAACGTAACGGTCGTAACCGTTGACCGCATCCATAGACACGCCGGGAATAATAAACCAACTCTTATATTTCCAATATTCCCGGACGTAAACAGATACGCCAACCCGTCCGATATGAAACCCAATTTGCGCCGTATGTACGTCGCCATTGTTGCGGATAATTCCAACCTGTTTTTTACTCATATCTCCAAATATATTTTTTATAATGTTTTAAACGCCCCTTACAGCAACTAATAATATTTCCATGATTAAAACCGCATCTTTGCGCATCATGTATGCAATCCCATTTCTTTATAAAATTACCCTCTAAATCATATTGATAAACGGGTTTTGCATTGTGATTATCTTTTCCGGTTTTCTTAAACCATGTATTTACCTTCTTCATGGTTTCACGTTTATTATTAATTGCTTTTTGATAATTCAAATTTTGCTTTCTCGTACACCAACGTAAATTAGTCGCATGGTTATTGGCTCGGTTGCCGTCGATATGGTCTATTTCCGGCAAATTGTCCGGGTTAGGAATGAAAGCCGCCGCAACTAATCTATGAACGAAATATGTTTTGTTTTTACCATTATCTGATAGTATTACCCGCATATATCCGTTTTTACTAATAGATTGCTTTCGTATCGCACTTTTACCCGTTCCCCGATAATTTACAGACTTTATATTACCTTTGTCTGAAACTTCATAATTAGCGTTTATAAACTTCCAATTTTCCATCTTTTTTTTGCAAAGATAATATTAAACCATAATACAACAAACTAATACGTTTCTTTTATTTTATTGTATGCCTCTTTATCCAATACCATAACTTTAGGATATTCGACAATACAACCTTTTGTATATACGAGATTATAGATACCCAATTGTCCCTTAATTGGAAACTCAACAACCCGGCGGGGGTTCCGCATCAGCCAACCGAACCCCTTTGTAATGGATTTACGTTTTTCGGGCGGTATGCGGGTATTCTCCCAATCTTCCGGGGTAAAATCGGCGACGGGCTTAACGTCGTACAATTCAACCAATCCCAAAGTAACGCCGCTTTCCATTCCCGGATAAACCGGGGACGCTGCGGAACATATCAGCACGTCGCCACGGTATGACGTGTTTTTGCTCCGAACTTCAATTGTCTTTTTCCCGTAAACAATACCGTTTTCGTCCTTGTACGCCTCCGTTACCAAATCATTTGCGTATGGCTGTTTTACGGTCAACGCACGCCAACGGTCGTGCTTTTCCGGGTTGTAATCCTTATTGCTGTACTGCATATTTACTTTTTATTTTCGGGTTCCTCGGTTTCGTCGCCGGGTTCCGGATAATGGATAAATCCAATTTGCCGGACGTTTTGGATTGGCTCGTAAATGATAACGACAACATCGCCGTCCGTCCTTACTCCGACCAATCGGCAATCGGCGGGAACCTCAACCCGTATTTCACTTTTCATTGTTAAACAAATCCCAATTAACAGGGACACAATACCCCGGCAATTCTCCCCGGTCAATCCCCAACGGATTAACAATACTATCTTTCCAATAGATACGGGGTTGTTCCGGGCGTCCCTCCCAATGTTCTGTAATCGTGTCGTAAATCAATCGTATTTTCCGTTTCGGATATTTGCCGCCGCTCTGCAACCCGATTTTATACAGGTCAACGAACGGATACGATAATTTGATTATCCCAATTGCCCGGTCGTACATTCCCGGCGGGATTGGCTCCACGCTTGCAAAGGTGCGGAACCCGTGGCGTTTTGCCCGTGCCAACACATTAACCCGCATTGTATTTGGGTCTGCGTTCGGCTCCAATTCGTCGCAACCTGTCAACGTTGCGCCCAAAGCGATACGGGACACATCCCAACCCTCGGACGCCTCGGCAAAATCAATGAAGCGGTTCAACCCCTCGGCGCATTTGCTCAATATCTTAACCGGGACGCCGTTACGTTGGCAAACGCCGACCGCTTGACGGGTCAACCGTTCCGTTTCCGGCAACAACGGGTCAGTCGTGAATGAAAAGAATAACCCCGTTTTCTGCAATTCCTCCTTATGCGCCAACAATTCGTTTTTGAAAATATCCAAAGCGTATGGATATTCCCGCAACGTCTTTTTCAACTCCGGGCGACTGCCTCCCAATACCTTTGCGCCACGACCTTTGCGCAAATAACAGTAAGTACAACCATTGGAACAACCGACAAAGAAATTGGCGGCGTTCTCGGCGTATTCCCCGGCTTTACCTTTTGGGCTGTAAATAACCCGTCCGTTTATCGCTCCCATATCGTCCACGGCTTAAAATGGTAAATCGTCGTTTCCGTCGGGGGCGGGTGCATCCGGCACGGGCGGCGGCGGTACTTGCGCCCCGGCTCCGGTCGCTTTCGGGGTCAACATTTCCATATCGGTTGCAACTATCTCGGTAACATACCGTTTGACGCCTTGCGCATCGTCATAACTCCGGGTTCTCAATTCGCCCTCAATATACAGTTTGTCGCCCTTTTTGACGTACTGATTGGCGACCTTTGCCAACCCGTTTTGCAATACGACGTTATGCCATTCGGTACGCTCCGGGATTTGCCGCCCGTCCTTTGTGGTATAACCTCGTTTCGTGGTTGCCAACGAAAAGGTCGCCACGCAACCCCCGTTGTCGAACTCCTTAAAATCCGGGGCTTTCCCGGTATGTCCCATCAAAATAACCTTGTTTACACTCATACAAAAAACGCTTTAATTATCCAAACAATGATACTATACAACGCCCACATATAAGACGCAACCGTCAACGTCACGAACGTGTATAACGCAATTTTATATCCGGTTTTTGATTTTATTTTCATGTCACTTGAATTTTACGCAATCCAACAAATATTGTTTCTTATTGTCCGACCATCCGGCGGCATGGTTTATCGCTTTTCGGTCGTCGTCGTGTACGAACTCACAAACCCAACCGCCGACGCTTGATTTTTGAACTAATCGAACCAATTTACCAACAATGAAAGAACGCAATTTGTAATAACCTGAATTTTCGCCAACAAACAAAACCCGTCTTTCTGCATTTATTTCGGGCGGATTTTCGATTTGCGGGCGTTTCTCCCTTTCCGGGTATGTTTGTACCCGTCTGAAATCATTTTTGATTGAACGGCGGGAAATTGCCCCGTAATCGGGTTGCCTCTTTTTGATTCTCATTTTTTATATCTCCATTTATAACCCTTATGCAAATTTCCTTTCCCTTTACATACCTTACAAATTGCCGTTGCCGAAAAATTGCCTTTTCGGGCGGCTTCTTGTATGCTAACAAATACATTTACAACAATACCGTTTTTTATTTGCTCAACCGCTTTTTCGTGGTGCGGTTTCGCTTTTTTTCCAATCCATTTAGATTTTGTTATTGGGTTATTCTGATTTTCTTTAACCGTAACCCAACGCAAATTATCTGCATGGTTATTGGCTCGGTCGCCGTCGATATGGTCGATACATGGTTTGTTTTCCGGGTTCGGAATGAAAGCCGCCGCAACTAATCTATGAACACGGAACATTTTCCCGGTTCCATTTTTCCATAAACTAATTATTTTATATCCTTTCAAATATCCGCCTTTCATTAGAAACGCATCCTTTTTTAAGGAACGAACATTGCCATAATTAGAAATTTGATAATGTCCTTTGTAACCCTCAATATCTTTCCAAATTTGCATACTCATTTTTCATTAATTCAATCATTCTCATATTGCCGGAATATATACGCATTTTCGTTTTATCCCCATTCTCCCAACATGAATGATGTTCAAAACATAGTATATTTATATTTCTTGCATCATGCGCCATTTCGGGAAACGCTCCACGGGTCAATATATGCGAACAATAAACGGCGGAATAATTCCGTAACGGCTTTAAACATTCCTCGCATCTGTGCGGCTTATGCTCCCAAACCCACCGGAAAAACCGTTCGTTTGCCTGTGGGATATTCCCACGACCAAAAACGCAATGCCCGAACAATTCCCGTTGGATTTCGACACGCAACCGAATATCCATTGTAAACCGCTTGTAATCCAATATGGGGCAAAACCCCCTATCGGTTACAAATTGGTATTCTTCCCGGTCTGTTAGTAATATCGGCTCCATTGCTTACATATCCGCCATTTCGTCCTCCGGGTCGTCCTCGTTAGCCGGGTCGCCGACCTCCGGGAACAATCCGCCCTCCTTTTCCGGTTCTGCGACCAAACCCGGTGCGGGTTCGCCGTCAGCCCCGAACAATTCCAATTGCGCCTTTTTGCCTTTGAACAAAAATTCGTAAACCTCGTTTTCAATGTCCGCCACGATTTCCTCCAATTCTTCCTCAAAACCGAACGTTTCGGTATTGAATTTCAGACGGGGCGAATTTATCGCCGTCTTTTGGTTGTTGGATACCGTGAACAATCCCGTAAGGACGACCCCAACGTTATCGTCTTGACCGGAATAGGACACGCCCCGAACCTCAATGTTTTTCAACATTTCGTCGGCGAAATTGCGGGCGACCTCCTTTTGGGTCTTGTTCGCCTTAAAATCGTCGGTTTCGACCATTGACAAAAAGGACGTGATATTGAAAATACGTCCCATGATTGGGCGCAATCGGTCGAAACATTCCCGCAAATCGGGGTGTATGTCCTTTGCGCTCTCGACGTGGTATTTGTTCGTATAACTTTCGTTGCCGATTGTTTCGGTAACTTCATAATGAACATCCAACCCGCCGTCTTTTAACGTCTTGACTTTCGATAATGCAAACGACTTTTCCGGCGGTATCGGCATTACGTTTGCGGTTTCTTTTTTCTCGCTCATTTTTTGATAATTTATTTGTTGCCGGGAACCCGCCCGGCTCGGTTTTACAAATCTTCCTCAACGTATCGTTTTAACTCGGCTTGGAACAATTCCCGTTCCTCGGCTTCCGTTGCAATCAATTCGTCGTACAAATCTTGGTCGAATATCTCGTTAATCGCATCGTCCAACAAAGCAATCAATTTTTCCGGCTTAACGGCATCTAATTCGACCTGTCCCAATCCGTCCCAATTTGCCGTCCGGCTGTCTGTTTCCTTTGCCGGGGCGGGCGGCAATCCCCATTCGATAACCTGTTGTTCCATTAGGGCAATACGGCGTATTTCAACCCCGTAAACCCCGAATTTCTCCAAATTCTCGCCAATTGACCGGGGTATATCTTCCCCGGACGGGTCGTAATCTCCGAAATACAGGATTATAGGTTGTTTCCCGTTGCTTATGGCGTCCCGCATACGCTCGGACAATTCATATAAGAACGTCAACGACGGATACCCTTTGCAAGCACCAACCGCAATGCCCCATTTGGCGCACGGTTTCGCAAAAACGCCCTCCAATGCTTTCTTTTCAATAAGGATTTCGGGATAATAGGGTTGATTTTCCCAACGGTTTTTCCCATACGAACGCATCCACGCCCGAACCTGTTGTTTTGCTTCGTCCTGTTTGTCCTCCAAATTGGTTGGCTCGGCGTGGGTATAACCACACATTGCCCTATCTCGGTCGCTGAACGCCTCAAAATCAACCCGACCGTCCCACCGGGCGACCTCCATTGCGGCGACGACACGTTTATAATGTTGCAACGTGTTCGTCATGCCGATACTAACCAATTGATAATGCAACGCACGGATTGTCAAAACTCCGGGTTCGTATCGGCTCAAAATCTCAACGGAATTTTCAATTATCCAATCCCGTGTAAATTCGTCTTTCGTTCGCTTTGCCATATTCTAAAAATCTGTTTCGTCCAACAAATCCTTTGTCGTCTTATTCCGGGCGACCGCCGGGCGTTGAGGCTCCGGGATTGGTTCCGGTTCCGGTACGGGTTCCCGCTTGGGGTTCCCGGTTCCGATTGGCTCCGTTACGGGGTTCGGGTCGTAAAACTCAATGCCCCCGTTTTCGGGCTTTTCCGGCTCAAATTTCGCTTTGAGTTGTTCCGCCGGGTATTCCTTTTGCTTCAACTCGATAATCCCCAATTCGACCAATTCCGGGACGCAACGGCGCAACGCCCTTATGTCCTCTAATGCGTCATGCGCCGGGAATGTTTCGCCGGGGAATAACTTACTATATAATTCCTCTAATTGTGGGAATTTACCCGGACGACCATTTGAAAACAACGCTCCAACAAGTTTAATCGTTTTCATCATGGTATCAATTCGTTTTGCCTTATGTAATGCGTCCTCAACGTGTGCGTCGTAATATTCCCGCCCCAAATAACGCAAAACGTTTGCTTTTAACATTGAACTATCAAAGTAAATGTTGTGCGCACATACAAGCGGGGCGGCGTTGGCATCCGCTAAAAATTCGTCCACAACCTCGGCAAACGGCACGCCCTCGGCAATTGCCCGTTCGGTTGTTATACCATGAATTGCGGTTGTTTCCGGGGGTATCTCGTAATTATCGGGTTTGATAATATAACTTTTTTCCTTATCGCCCAACGACCACGCCAATTGGACGACGTGCGGGAATTGCTCAAAATCCGCATCCCATTTCAAACCCTTTGCCGGAACCCCGGTTGTTTCACAATCAAAGAAACAAACATCTTTCAAATCAAATTTTTGCATAACCTTAAATATTAAATCGTTAATTACTGTTTTCGCTCTCATTGCGGTATTTATCCCGCTTTTTTTCCAATTCCAAAACGTCCCGGTTTTCGTCTATATACTTTTGGACGTCCCGGTTACAAAACGGTTTTCCGTCCAACCAAAGCAAATGCCAATACGGTACGTTTTCCATCGGTTGCCCCTTAAATTTACCTTGCGGCATCGGGGATTTGTCGTTTAATTCCATACTAAAAAAGTCTTTTTTGCCCGTCCTCGTTGGGGGTTTGTTCAACATATTTTGCCCGTGTAATCCAAACGCACCCGCATCGCAAACACTTTATCCGGCTGTAATGCTTTGGCGTGTATTCGTGGCGGATAATCCGCCAACCCGCCAACGGGTAATTTTTCCGCTTTCCGTTACACTTGCAAAACATACCTACAACGTTCGGGGGTCGTCAATAAATGTATTGTATTCCTCGGCGGCTATCTGTTTGAGCGTTTCGATATGTTCGATTAACTCGGCGTTCGACAAATCCGCCACGGTGCGCAAATCGTGGGAATATACCCCCGTTTCCTCGTTGACCCGTTCAACGTACATAATTGGGGAAAATTCCCGCAAACGTCGTTCGGTTTGTTCCTCTGTAAGACGTTCGCCCGCCTCCCAAATTGCGTGCTTAAACGTCGGTACAACATAGTTAAAATAATACCCTTTCAAAGCCTCGGACGAACCGGGCGACGCTACAATGAACCGGGCGATAATGCGGGAACCTTTCCAACCCTTGAAAAACTCGTTTAATTCCCCCATGTACATTGCCAACCCGCCGTTATTGTTTATTGTCCCCGTTGCTGTTATTTCTCGCTTTTTCATCGGCTATTAATTTTTTCATTGTCTTATTAAACGCTGTCATTCCGATTGTATGGATAACCCCGTTCCGCCCGTGATAACTTCGTTTCTCGCTTATCCAATATCTTTGCAAACGTAACGACAAATTCGCCCGGCTCCAACAATCCGGCATTGTGCAACCCGTCGATTGGGTGCGCTTTCAAACACTCGGTTGCTTTCAATGCTTTGCGGGCTTTTTCCCGACTTTCCCATATTTCCCGAACCTCGGCGGCGGCGTTGTCATAAAACAACCGCATTTTCAGAACGTCGGCAATTGACAAATCAGCCACGGCGGTTGGTTGCTCTTTTTCCGGCTCCGGTTCCGTCGTAACGGGTGCAACCTTACCGTTATTCACTCCATAACCGAACAACGCAAAATCCCCCTTTGTTGGGTCGTCCGGGAATATCTCGGCGAAACGGTCGGTTATCTCAATGGCTGTTTGCAAATCCGGCGTCCGACGTTTTACAAGCCCCAACCGCAATGCCTTTTTATGTACGTGGGTATCTAATGGAATGATTAAATTACGGGGGTCGCAAATCGTCCACAATCCAAAGTCAACCGGGGAACCGTGGCGGCACATCCAACGCAAAAACATACATAAGCGTTTGCAACCGCTTTTCGTTTCCATATCCGGCACGCCCTTAACATCGCCGAAAAGACGTTGCAATTGTTCCAACGGACGCCCGCCCGGTTGCGCTTGCAATGCCTTTTCCATGTTCTCAAACTTACTATATACGTCAAACAAGCGGGCGCAAAGGTCGTGGAAATCGGCGTATGTAAACGTTCTATAAAAATTCTCTTTACTGCCTTTGTATTGCTTCCATTCCGGGGCGGCTCCCTGCGTATCGGTTCCAACAATGTAATGATACGGCGCACCCTTGAAAATTTCCCGGTCGATAAAATCCGCCTTTTGGATTATCTGTTTGCGGGAACCCCACGCAATCCACGCCGTAACAAATGCGCTAATCTCAATATTTACCCGGCTATCGTAACGGTGCGGGATTTGCACCGGGTCGGATTGGATAAACTCGGAGGTTTCGTATTGTTCCGCCCAACGTTTCAAATTATCGTTCAATGTATATGCCATTGTTTTAGATTTTAAGGGGACGGAAAGCCCGCCCCCGGTTATTATTAGTTTTCCGTGTATTCCTCAACTACTAAATCGGTTTGTCCCCGCTTTACTTCCTCTATAAAGCCTTGAAAACCGTTTGCCTTTGCAATGTCTATAATCGCCTGCAAACGCTTTTCGCCTAAACTTTCGCCCCTCGCAATGCGGAACACCTTAACCGTCGGATTGCTTGCGATAATCAGTTTGGCGGCAACCTCCATAATTTGACTATCTGACACTTTCCCGGCAACGAACGGCACGCCGTTTAATTCTAACCCGTCGTCCGTGAACGAAAGCCCGGCAATCGGCAATTTGGACGTTGCAATAAGTGTTTCCCTTTCCTTTGCCAATGCGCCTAATTTGTCCTCAAACGTGCGGGCGGTTTTCTCGGCGGCTTCCTTTTGTTTCTTTTTTGCCATGTAATCCACAACCAACGCATTGATACGGTTGTGTTCCTCGGCTTTTTTGAGTTGTTCCGCCGTGTCTAATTGTTCCGGGTTATTGGCTTCGTATTCCTCTAACCATTTGTCGGCATTCGCTTTACGTTTCACAAACTCGGATTTGTCATTTACGATAACTTGCAACGTTTCCTTATAATCGTTTTCAATGGCTTTTTTGTTGGCTTTCGCATCTTCTTTGGCTTTTTCCAACCGGGCGTTTGCCTCGGCAATTATCCGGGCAACTTCTTTTTCCTCGGCGGCTAATTTGTCGTCGATTGCCTTAATATTACTTTTTCGGGTTTCTTCCGCCTCTTTAATTCGTCCGGGGATTTCCTCCAATTGTTCAATCCTTTGTTGCCGGGCTTGGCGTACCGTTTTCGCTTTCTCAATCAACCGGGCATTTTCGTTTTGCTCTTCCATCAACGCCGTAATGTCCTTTTTATCGGCATACGTTTTGACGTCGCCCGGCTTCAATTGCTTTTCAGCGTTGGCGCAAATGGTTGTGTACGTCTTAACCTCGGCGTTGGCGTCTTTTCGTTTGTCCTTAACGGTCATAACCTCGGCGTCAATTTCTGCAATCCGGGTGCGCACCTTTTCCGGCAACAAAGCCTTTACAACCTCAATTTGTTTGCGTCGTCCCTCGGCGGTTTCGCTCCAACGGGAAAACTCCACGGCGTCAAAGTCTTGATAACCGAAAATCTTTTGCAACATAGAAACGTTGTCGGAACGCATTCCGGTTGTTTGGGATTTAATGGATAACGTCCCCCGTGGGTTGGCTTTGGTAAACTTCAATTCAACGTCGTAATTTTCGCCATCGTTACCTACAACCATTTTTGCAAATCCCTTTTCCTCTCCATTTCTCAACACGGCGTCCCGGTTCCCGGTCAACATTGCGCCGATTGCTTTTAAAAGGGTTGATTTGCCTAACTCATTGTCCCCGGTAATGAAATATACATTACCCTCAAAATCTGCGTTGAACTCTTTGATAACTTGAAAATTCAACAATTCCAATTTCTTAATATACATCACTCTTTAAATTTATTTATTTCCCGGAAATCGCCGGGTCGTTATGTTCCCATTTATAACCGTTGTATGTTTTTCTTTTCCCGTTACATACCTGTAATATTACATACTTTTGCCAAGGAAAAACACACGCATCTAAAATATTATCAAAACATACAATATTACCTAATTTATCAATACGTTTAACGGGATATAATTTTGATACACGTTTAACGTTCTCAAATTTTAGGTTCTCGCCAATAGTACACCAACGTAAATTATTAACATGATTATTTAATTTATTCCCGTCGATATGGTCAACACATGGTTTATTGTCCGGGTTGGGAATGAACGCCAAAGCAACCAATCTATGAACTCGCATAACTTTTAAACCATTGATTTTTAATTTTACAGTCATATAGCCACCGTTCAAATAAGGCTTTATTTCCTTATCATTTTGCGTTATATTGCCATTTTCAGCAACGTAACAATCATATTCTATTAAGTATTTACCTTTTTTCATGCCGCAAATATATGTAAAATAATGGATATACCAAAACTTTTATTTTTTATTTTCGGCTATTTTTTTATTTTCCGCAATAATCGCCCCAAAACAACGCATTTACCCACGCCGCCAAACTCAACTAACATATTACCGTTACGCCCTCTTATACATTTACCATCGGAACGACGAACCGCCCGGCACGGCATACGTCGCAATTCCGGGCGGGTCAATCGGTCGCCTAAATAGATATAATCCATTTCGTCCATTATCAAAACAATTTCATTTGTGTATCGGTCAATACAGCAACGACCGCATCAACTTTGCGTTCCCAACTTTCCAACGTTGCCAATTTTTCCGGGGTTGGGTTCCGTTGACAACGTCGTTGGTTGTGCCGCATCTGTTTTACCATTTCCGCCAAATCTTTTGCCGTTATTTTTTCGGGATTTTCGATTTGCGGGGCTTTTGTTTCGTCTGCCATATAAGTAACCATTTGAATAATTAAACGTCCCTACGGGCTTAAAATAAACGGTTGTGCATTTGTTGGGGCAAATTTTCCAAAACCCAACGGGGGTTATTCTGTAAAATGAACCGTCCAAAGTGCATTATTAACGTTGCGTCCGCATTCCATAACGCCGGGATAATCTCCGGGTATAATTTCCCGGCAATATCCCGGAACCGTCGTTTGCGGTCTGCCTTTTCCTCCTTTTTCCCTTTTACCTTAATACGCAATTTAAGGTCGTTTTGCCACTTCATCGCATTAACCAAAACAAACGGTATTTCGGCGACGGTTATAATAGCTTTCAAATGCTCAAAGTTTTGCAACATCTTTTGTATGCGGTACAATTTACCCATGTTTGCCCCGGTATCGCCAACCGTTACGTCATCCGGGCGAACACTCAATTTTTCCAAAAAGATAATCGGTGTACAAATCTCTTTGTAATAGTTCAGAAAATCCCGTATCTCGTTAATGTCTTTAGGCATCTTAATTGCCGTTGCGTTGTGGTTGGGTCGCCAAACCACAATACCCCCGGCGGCTCCGGGGTCAATCCCAATAATACAATCTATTTTCATTTTTCAAATTTCAAATAATGGTAAATATAAATTTCGTCCTTAATCATCCGGTCGAAAGTCCGTTTAATCTCTTTACGCCGGGCAACTTCAAAGGCTGTATAATCAATTTCCGGGCTTTGGGTTCCTTGTTTACGAACGTGATAAACCGTAAATTCATTAACGAACCCACGGGCGGCACGTGCCAAAAATCGGTTATACGCTTCTTTCCGGTCGTCCTCGGTTTCTTTCACTTCATCCGCTAACCCAACGCCCAACAACCAATTATAAACAAACATTTCGTCGGTTAATCCAAACACTAAACGCCCGGTATATTTATACCGTAAAAAGCACATTAAACAAGTCATAACCGATTGATTGCGATAATACCGGATTTGCTCCGGGCTTAACTCCTTTTTCGGTTCCGGCAACGCTGTATATGCTTTGCCGATAACTTGGTTTTGTTTCCGGCAATATGCGTTCAATACCTTTGCGAAATAATCGGCGTTGAATTGTTGGTAATGTTTCCGTTCGGCGTTGCCGTCCCTATCCTTTGGCAAATAGTCGTCTAATTCCCCGGTAATCAGCAATTCAAACGCTAATTTAACCTCGGATAATGTTAATTGCGAATAATAGCGTTTGAGCAAATCCAACAACCGGGTACAAATATACGTCCAATCGTCCCGGTTTTCCATGGGAATGATAAACCCCACGTCCATTGCGATAAACCGGAACATTTGCCCGGTTTTGGCAATCAACGTTTCGTCGTCAATCTCGGCAATCTGTTTTTTTGTGGACGCCACGAAAATATACTTTTCAACCGGGGTTAATGCTTTGGCAACCTCCGGTAACTCAACCATCGCCCGGCGAACGTCAATTGCTTTTGCCGTTCCGCTATAAAGCAAAACGGCGGCGGATTGTCGTTTTTCGGGCAACGTTTGTGGCAATCTGTTTGTCTTTTCGGGTAATTCTTCCATGTTAATAATCATCTTTCAAATACTCAATAGCCCCGGCAACGTTCAATCTTTGCGTTGGGGCTTTGTATTCGGGTTTCAAATGCAACTTTTTCTTTTCGACGTCCCCCCGTATGAAATTGCGGACGGTCGCCAACCAACCTTTTTTAGTACGCTTCATATTTTTTTGGTCGCTCCAATCGCTAACCGTGTGAAAGTAATAAACCAAATCGACCTTTTCAAATTCCGGGGTCGCAAACTTACTTTCAAACTCGGAATAATCCACGCCAACGCCGTTTTCAAATTTAACCATTTTGTAAACGGCGGAATTGCGGAACAACGTTTTTTTCTCTTTTGGTTCCTCAACCTTTGTTTCTTCATCCGGGAATAATCCGGGGTTCTTTACCCCGGTATTATCATTATCAAAAGAGGTATTAATATCATCTATCTTTATTGTGTTGGATTTTCCAACCACGGGGGTTGGATTTTCCAACCGGGGGGTAGTTGGATTTTCCAACCGGGGGGTAGTTGGATTTTCCAACCACTCCAAAGCAACCCAATAATTAGACGTATATTCACAATAACGCACCTTGTTTTTTTCGTACTCAAATTTATTAATATATTGCTTATCAACTAATTGTTTGAGTAACTTAATAACCGTACTTTTATCTAATCCCGTCCATTCGATAAGATACCGCAATGAACCCTTAAAACGGCTTTCGCCGTCTTGACTAAAACCATGTATCAAAGCGAAAACCAACAATTCGTTACCTTTCAATTTAAGTTTCGTAATCATTGGGGCTAATATGGTTATAAAATTGCTATCCCGTATTGTCATACCTCCGTAAAATAAACATTAATATTATCGGTTCTTTTATCAGCCTTGCAAACAATACGTTTACAACTTCCGGGGTATTTATTGAAAAAACAATCTTTGCAATCATGCCAAAATTCGGCAATCATACATTTAACCGGAATATTATTAACCCGGATAACCGTTTCAACGGGTATTTCAATTTGTTTAATTGTTGCCATCGTGTCCGCCCTCCAATTCTTTAACGGGTTCCCATGCTTTACGCACTTTCAAAACATTGTCGGCACTCTCATTGGGAACCAACGACACGACGGGAAAACGGGAACGGTCGCCCGGTTTTTGCGTCGTGGCAAATTGTACATTCAAATCAAATATAATGCCTTTGCAAAATCCCCGTTCCGCTAACATACTGTCGAACGTTTCCCGAATTTGCGGGATTGTGGACGCCGTACCCTTTGTTACGAATTGCCAAACCCCGGCAACCCCACGAACCAAAGGAACAATAAAGTTTAGCGTTAATGTAACCTCCCAACCGTCGCAATCCGGTTGGCAGCTCTTTTTATTCGGGTAACGCTTCGTTATTGACTGCATTAAATTTGGGTATTTCTCCGTTGTCAACGTTTCGTATTTCTTTCCGTCCCATACTTGGAACGTATCGCCATCGCCCGCCGCAATCAATCGCCCGTCGTCGTCCCGGTATTCGTAACGCTCGTTACATACTTTTGCCGGGTCGTCGTCCGGGAAAACAATTTGTATTGTTTGCGGCTTTTCGCCGTATGCCTGTGTAAATAACCCGGCATACTTTCCCGTTGGTATAAAGTAATCAACGCTTTGCGGATAACCGTTTGCGTTTTTAATTCCGATTTTTATTTGACCGACACGGGGCAATATCAAACGGGATTGTTGCGCCTCCGGTCGTTTTATTCTTCCTTTCATATCTCAATCAAATTTCGGGGTCGTCGTTCAACATCTTTTTCCTACTCTCATTTTTGGGCTTTTTAGGCTCATTTGCGGGCTTTGCTTTCCTTTCCGTGGTATTACCACGCTTTGCAGTCGTTTTGCCCGTGCTGGCTTTCTTTTCCAGCTCCTTTGCCTTTTTGGGCGCACGTTTAACAATGGTTGTTTTCTTTGGCTCCTTTTCCGGTTCCGGGGCGTCCGCCTTGACTTTCTCGGCGGCGTCCGTACTTTCGTCCGGGGTCGCCTCCTTTGGGGCTTTCGTTTTAATCAATTCCGCCAACGATAACGATATTACGTTTTGCGTCAAATCCGGGGCATTATCCAACAATACCATACCATTAACCGACGTAAACGTATTATCTTTCTTTTCGTCCTCAATAGCCGCAATTTCCAATAGATACGGGATTTTCCGTATATTGGGGCTATCCGTTTGTTCTTTCAGATTGTACGACGGACGTTTGCGCCAATCTTTCGGGCTGAAATTGAAAATACGGGTTACGGGGAATTGTTCAAAATTGACGTTCCACATATCCCGATACATTCCTAATTGTATTTCGCTTTCCTCGTAAAACCCTTTGCGTCCGCTCTTAAAATCGACGATTGCGTTAATATGTTCGTCCCCGCCAATCTTTGCCAACATGGTACACGGGCAATCAATCATTCCGGCATACTTGTAATATGGATGCACCAACGCAATTTCAACCGCCAACGGGCGTACATCATAATCCAATACGAATTGAGCAAACGCCAATACGTCCTTTTTCAAATCGTCGGCGTAATAAATAAAGTCGTCCGGCAATCGGTAAACCTCAATATATTCTTTTAGTTTGCCTTTCAGCCCGTCCAAATCATAAGCCCGGTTAATTAATAATTCCTCAAATGCGGCGTGCATGAATGTACCATACGCCGCCCGTTCGCCTTTGTATCGTTCCGCTTCCTCAATTCCTTTGCTTGCAATCCATTGTATCAAATGCGGGGCTTTTGGCAACGTTTGGGATAATATCGTTGTAACCGACGGGAAAAACTCCGGGTTCCCGTTCTCGTCGTATCGGTAATAGTAGCGGTGTCCCTTACTATTCAATTGCCAAACCTTGTACGGGGGTTCAATCAACGTTTTTTCATCAAAAAACATTGCCGTCATTTCCTCAACCGTCATGCCCGGCAATATCTCAAATATTCCGGTTGGTTGCTTAACCTCGACCGCTTCAAACGGGGGGATTATTTGTTGTTGTTCCTCGGTAATTTCCGGGAATTGGTCGGCGGGAACGGCTCCCAAATTTTCGACCGTCTTTTGTACCGGGTTTTCCGGTTTCTTTTTGTTCGCTCTCATTTTCTACTCTTTTTTAATTCTGAAAATCCACATAATACCATTACGGCACACATACCCGCAAACATCAATTGCCACGGGTTCCACAATGCGCCAATCAGACAAACAACGCCCAACGTTCCAAACGTCGAAATAATCGCTTTCGCTTGGAACCTATCGGAAAACATAACGTCCGCCATACGTTCAAACCATTGTAACCCGTTATTCTTCATATCCAAACAAATAATTAGGGGTGCAATTACACATTTCGCAAATGATAACAACCCATTCCGGGCGTATCTGTTTGGTCGTACCGTTACATAAGTTAGTCATATTAACTTGTTGTGCGCTTTCGGTGCGTCCCTCCCATAAACGGGCGGCAACCTCTTTTTTATAAACTTTAATTCCGGCGGTTTGCGCCCGTGCGATTGCCTCGTTTACTCTTAATTTCGTCATTTCTGCCATTTCTTTAGTCTTTTATTGTTAATAACTCGGTTCGTTGCTCTCTTTGTGTCCGCAATGCGTACACGTTTTTTCCTCCCAAATTGCGGTATATTCCGGCGGGGTTAAATATCCATCGCCTCCGGTCTGTTTATATTCCCCGTCGGTAACTTCCATTTCGCCGCCGCACTCCGGGCAATCTTCATTACCCATTAAATCCAAATCCGGGACAATGTAATATACCCGTTTCAGATATACGCCCAACGCCTCGGAAATTGCCGCATAACAATTGGCGGTTTGTTCCTCGGTTACGTCCTCGTTTATTGCATCAAAAACGGAAACGCCCCAATTGTCCGGGTCGTCCTCAATAACTTTGTTTTTGAGTAATTCCGAAACGACAATTTCGGAAACTTGTTTGGCTGTTTTCCCGCTATCGGTCGCCAATTGTTTTAATAAATCGCTCTCTTTTATTCTCATATCTTTGCCGGGTACGCCCCCGGTGGGTTTTTGTTTCTGCAAAAGTATAAATAATATTTGTATTACCAAAAATAAAACCTTTGAATATTTTATTTGTTCACGTTGGACGCTTGTAATACAGATAAAAAGCACTAATTTTGTTGCACCGCATAACCTTACAACATCGCTCTCGGTTACTGCGTATCAACCCCCGGCGTTACTTCATTGCGTCGGGGGTTTCTCTTTTAATCATGTATTCCAAATTCACAATCCCCCCATTGGTCGAAATCCGCCCCGTCATAACTTAACGGGTAACGTTCCAGTTCCGGGCAATCCGTCCAACATTCCCGACGTGCATTATTTACGGCGACCCGTTCCGGGTTATATCCGGGTTTATTCTTTTCCCTCAATTTGGCGGCGCAACTCTTACAACAACAACGTCCCCAACCCCGGCGTAAATTCCGGGTATCGGCGTTATATTCTTTGCCGCAATTATCGCAATTTCTTTTTATCATTGCCATATATCAACCCTTTGTAAATCCTTTAAATGCGACGTGGTAAACGTCGTATTGTTTCCCGGTAACATAAAACTCAATCATACGTTCCGGGTTCCCGGTGTCGTTTATCGCAATGGTTGGGTATGGTTCCCCCGGCAATTGGTTATAATCGCTTTCAATATCCCGCAATCCCTCCGGGAAATCCGAACGGTCGGCGGAAAAATACCGGGTTAAACTCTCTTTTATTCGGTTCAACATTTCGTCGCCGTGCGGCTCAAAATGCGCTTTTATCTTATCTTGTTTTCTTAATGCAAATCGTCCCATAACTCATTAAAATAATGTATTGTTTTTCCCGGTATCAATTCCCCGGTTTTTTTATTCTTTCGTCCCGGCTTAAATGGTTGGGAAATACGGTTTTGTAATTCCATTAATTCCGCCCATGTTTCCGGCAAATATTGTTTTATGTTCTGCAACTCTTTTAAATTCTTGTTTCGGCATATTCGACAACTAACCCGGTCTAATATTTCATATAGACGAACGCCGTTTTGCTCCCAATAAATACCCCGGTCGTAACAATATTGTAAGGCTTGCGCCTCTGTTATACCCATTTCAACCAACGGTAATACTTTATTTTCCCGGCGTTCCTTTTCGATACGTTTTGTTTCGTCGGCGGCAATAGCCACATAATCCCAATTATCGCCAATATAGTTTTTTAAAGCACGCAATTTCAAAGTTGTACCCCAACGGCAATTCCCGCCACACCAACTATAACCGTATTTATGAACTATTTTTGTACCCTTTTTATAAACGGGCTTTTCAAACATATACCAATAAAACGGTTTATCTATTTCTAATTCGGTGTACTTAATACCCCGTTCGGCTAATATAGGCAATATCATATCCCGCACCATATAAATTGCGTCAAATTCAACCCCTATATTGAAAAATACAACTTCATCAATTGGCAATCCTTTATCTATTCCCAATAATAACATTGCTACACTATCTTTTCCAAAAGATACTGAATAAATATGTTTTCTTTCCATTACGCAATTACTTTACAAAATTTATAATATTGGTCGTGTCGGCTCTCAACTTGACAAAGCAACCCAATATCGTTGCCATCCAATAATAGGTTTAACACATCGCCGGGATTATGCCGGGTATAAAGCAAAAATAACCCGCCGTTTGCATTTTGGATTATCTTATACATTTCTTGACTTATTCGGTAACGTTTCGTTTTATTCATCGCTCTAAATTATTATGCCGGGGGATTGCGCCCGGCTTATTGTTACTGCAAATATGCAATTGTGGTTAATCTCTCTTTTTCCTCTTTAGCACTCTGAACGTTTCGGGCAATCCATTGTTCGGCGGGGTTTTCTGCAATCCATTGTTTTCTATACTCCGGAACCCAATTTGCCGCCATTTCTTTATATGCCTTTTCGGGATTTGATAAAATTTTGTTTACCCAACTTAATTGTTTACCGTGGTCGCCTTTCCCGATTAAATCTAACCGCCCGAAATAATACGAACCATCAGCAACACACGCCACATAATCACGGGCGGACGTTCGTTTTGAAACGATTGCTTTGCTTTCGGCGTGGATAACTTGGTACTCAAATTTCTTTCCTTTTTCTTTCTTGACTAAAATATACTTTGCCATAATCTTTGTTATTATGCCGGGGTTTCCCCCGGCTGATTAAACATTACTTTTTAATTTCGTATAAACTCAATGAATTTTCACACAATACCCACGTTGGGAAATCCTTTTTGTTTAGATAACAAAGGCTATCTAATGCCGCCCGGCTTGTATAAAACCACAACCCAAATTTTTTGCCGATAAAATACATATCATTAACACCCGTTTCCCTATACTTTTCGTCTAACATTTGTTGACTATAAACTATCGACGAAAAATTAACTTTACCGTCCAATTTGGTTGCAATCTCGGCAATATCTGCCGCCTGTGTTCTTTTCTTTGTTTCCATAACTTGAAAATTATATTATTCCGGGGAAACGCCCCGTCGTTCTTATTGATAGTAAAATGTAATCTTAATACCACGGCGTAACTTACAAACTTCTTTGTCGCCGTAACAATTAAACGCACGCTTTAACAGACGGTTGACTAATTTAATGTCGCCTACAATCTTAATTAAGCCCGACACACCAATCAAAGTATTAACCTTTTTCCCGTTTACCATTCCGGCAACCTTGATTTTGAAATTATGGTTAATCTCTCTTGTTGTGTAATCTAATCCGTTATAAATGCTATGCGTATTCATTGTTTCGCTCTCTAATGTTTCGGGGAAAACGCCCCGTCGTTTTATTATCATGCTGCAAATATAGGTAATGTTATTTATATTACCAAAGGTTTTATCTTTTATTTTTCGATTTACCTATAAAAACTTTCATTTTTGGTTCCAAAAGAGTTATTTTTCCCGAATTTTTGATTTAAGCGACTTTTGAAAGCCGGACGGGTAAATTATCCACTTTGAAACAAAATGCCCGGAAACGGGCTAAAAATACGTCATTACAAAAAGGGGCTGCAAACACTCGTTGCAACCCCTCTTTTGCTAATCCTCTATTGTTATAAACTCAAACCCCAATATCTTTGTCGCCGGGTTCTTACTTACTATATCAATTTCCCGGTTCTTTATCTTTTTGGTTTTCCAAAGAAAGCCTAAAAACCTTTTATACTTTACCGTTTCGGCTATTAGTAAGCTATCACGGTTTATAAATTGCCCGGTAAACAATCCGTTGGGCGTTGTGCATCCGTGTAACTCAAACCATTTTTCCACAATATCGACGCATCGCACAACGGTTGTAATCGTATCGCCCGGCAAATATACAATACTATCTCGGACGGTTGCCCGTAATTCGTTTATCGTTTCCATTTGCGCCGTCGTAACCCTTTGCAAATCCCGGTTCTTTGTCTGCAACGATTTGATTAACGCCGCATCGTCCGCCCGGTATTTTTTGTATTCGGATAATTTCAACTCCAAATTCCCAACCTTTGCGGCGTTCAAACTATCCTTTGTTTGATACGTGCGGACGTCCTGCAACAACGTTTCGGTATTGCTCCGGTATTTATCCCGTTCGGCGGTTAAACTCTTAATACGGCTTTGTTGAATCCAAAAGGCGGCGGCAACCGCCATAATGATTGCCGCCAATATTATATACTTTTTCATGCGTTTGCCGTGTAAATAATTAACAAACTATCCGGCGTTTTGCTCAATGTCAAAACGTAATGTCCGCCCGCCATTTCAACCGTACTATTTATTTCGTCCTCGTTAATCTCCAATTGTGCAAAGGAAATTACGACGCCCGAAATATAAACTTTCGGTATGTTATGTAATGGGTCGGCGTTTACGGCGTCAATAAATGCGTCTATTTCCGCCTGTGGGTTCGTTACGTTTTTCGTATCTTCTTGGTTGTCCTCAACCGTAACCGTAAAAACGTCCTCGCAATCTGCAATAATAGCGGATAACAACGGGGCAATACTAATTCCCGCTTGGTTCCCTTGATTGGCAACCAATTGTTCCAAATACTCCTTTTTGTCTTTCTTTGTCATAATGGTACAAAATTAAATGTTACTATATTCAATTGCCGCATTAAAACACGGGCATTCTTTAATGAACTCCCACGGCTCAATAATGCCGTCGCCGTTCAAATCCGGGGAATAATCCCTATGTCCCTTAATCGTTGCGTCCGGGAACATAACGACTAACCGCATAAGCAACCATAATAACGCCTCTTTTTGTTCCGGCGTGCGTGTGTCGGCGGCTTTGCCGTTGGCATCCAATCCCCCAACGTAACAAATGCCAATAGACCGGGAATTTTGCCCGGAAACGTGCGCCCCAATCTCGGAAAGATAACGCCCCGTTTCAATTGTCCCGTCCGGCAATACAACAAAATGATAACCGCAAATTCGCCCGCTTTGGGGTTGCTTCTTAAATCCCCGTTCTTTGTGCCAACCGTCAATAACATCAACGTTGACTTTTGCGCCCGGCTTGGTTGCGGTGCAATGTACAATCAAATCCGTAATTGTCCGGGTCGTTTTTTGCCCCTCCAAATACTTTAAAATCTCTGTTTGGTTCATTGTTCGCCCTCCTTTTCTTTATCGTTAATAATATCGCTATCGTGTTCCCGTTGGTATCTCTCAATTATCGGTTGCCAATATCCCGGCAATACCCGTGTAAATTCCAACCGGATAACGTGGTAAATAATACGCAACGCAACCTTTGTGGGATATGCTTTAATAAGGTTGCGGAATGCGTTTTGCAAATACACATACATAAAAACATAAGTAAGCGATTTAATTACTACTTTGGCGGCTTCATTATCGCCACATTGCAGCATTACCGAATAAATAACGTGTATAATGGTAACATACAAAAGCAATTCCGCCAACGCATTCTTAAACTTACTAAATCGAAAGTTTTTGCAATGCCTTACACTTACACCGTCCGCCCGCATACCAGCCCAAATATTGAAAGCAAACATAATGACTAATGCGTACATAAAACCCGCCGTTGGGGTTAAATAGGCTAAAATAGGACTTAACGACGTGGCGAATATCATACGCCATTGTTCCCATGTAAAAAGTTTATCCATATCTTTAATGATTAAAGGGCGGACGGTTTCCCGTCCTCCCTTTGGTTAATGGTTATTGGCAAAAATTCGCAACGAAATTGCGGTAACAAACATCGCCAATTGATAAATACCCGTTGTTGTCGGGGTGTACGCCGTTCGTATCGACCCATTCAGTAACCACGGTATTTCGGGTATTAACGGCACGTTCGGCGTGCGGCATATTATATTCGGTGTCGAACTCGGCAGATACGTTCACAAACTCCACAAAACCGGAATATTCCGGGCGGTTCGCAAATTCTTGGTATGCGTCGTTTTGGTTCAATGCCGTAACAACCATACCGTAACCGTCGGCGTAAAACGTTCCGGTTGCGCCATAATTCGCACCCATACCGCCCCGGACGCTCGGAACCTGAACCCCCATAATTTTTAATTTGGCGTTTGGGAACTCGGCGTGTAACGTGTCGGCAAATATTTTTATTTGGTTCAACACGCTTGTAAAATCAGTACGACCGGGCGTTTGTTCGTTCCACGATAACAGCGTATAAACAACGTCTATTTTACCCCCGGCAACGGCGTTGGCGTAAGGTATGAACGACATTTTGTTGTTATCCCAATCCCAAAGCGGGTTTTGCGTATCCCGCGCAACACTTGTATAAGTAATCGTTGCGTCCCCGGTTCCGCTTGACTTGGTTAGCGTACCACTTGCGGACGGTGCGGGCGTCAACGCTGTAACAGAACAAAGGATATTACCCGTACCGTCTGTAACATTGACCTCCATAACGGTAAACGTATTCCCGTTGTTGGTATATACCGCCCCAACTGATAACGACGTTACGCCCGTTACTTGGAACCTGTATGCGGGTCGCCCTTGCTGTGTATAACTTTCCCACGTCCAACCGCCAACGCCGAAATATCCCGTTGTCCCGTTCTGTTTGGAACCGACAAAGGCAATATTGGTTAACGCTTTCCCCGCCGGGGTTCCTCCGGTTCCGGTCAATCGCCTGTTAGCCTCGGCGCACCATGTACCCGCCTCCGTAAGGCTATCCCCGAAACAAGCGACGTTAAGATTTGCCGCCGGGGATTGCACGACGTTACGTGTAACCAATTGGCACGTTTTCGACGCCAAAACGTTACGGTCGTCGTCCTTAACGGTAACGGTAAAAGTCGTTGTTCCCACGTCCGCCACGGTCGGCGTATATTGGAAATAACGGGGGTATTTGTTGCCCTTTGAACACGTAACCAATATATCGTATTTGTAAGGGTCAACCGCTTGTATCATTCCACGGAAAAACAATTGCAAGGTATCCCAGACAATGGCGTTTATCGTATCTGGCAAACTGATATTTACCGGGTCGGGCGGCGTTACCCCGATACGGCTTGCAATATCCGCTATTTGGTCGTCGTTCAATACGTAATTATCTTTTATAATCCCGACACGGAAATAAAACGGGAATCCGCCATTTGTTACGGCGTACGTTTCCGTCATATTTCCATTTGTGGAGTATCTGTCAAATTGGTATCCATTATCCGGTAAATATGGATACGTTCCGTTGTACCCTCGGCGGACTACAAGTTGGTTGCACCAATACATTAAAAACAAAACCTTACCGTCAGCGTTGGCGATTGTTTGACCGAACGGAACGGCGATATACTTTGTTTCGCCGGGCGCAACGCTTACGTAAACTGTGGCGTCGGCTAACTTTGTGCCGTCATAGTCCGTATCGAATATTGCGACCCTCAATTGCGTAATCGGGTCGGCTCCTCGGTTAATTACACATACCTCGGCGGCTTCAAAGTTTTTGCGTACCCCGATATGACAACCCCAACCGCTAAACGTGGACGACACATTTTTATTGGTAAAATCGTCCGTTTCCCATTCTTGCGCATTGTTTAATTGTTGCAAATTATCAAAAACGCTATTCCAACCGACGTTTATATTTGCGATTTGTGCTTGCATTGTGGGGATTGTTTGGGTAATATCCAAACCGGGGAATTGCGACCAAATACCGCCCGCAAAGATTTTAGGGGTTAACGCCCAACCGTCGAACCCGTATAAATCACTAATCTCCGCCGGGGTTTCCTGTTGGATTGCGTCCCAATCAACAATAAGCCACGAACCTTCCGCAACTCCGGTTGCTACTTTCATCAACCAATATTTCGACCCTGCAATTTGCGCTCCGGTAAATGTTGCGAGTCCTTCCAATTCTGCCGTACCCGCAAGAAAATCGGGGTTAGCATTATAACGATACAATCCAATTGTATGCACCGTTGGTCTTATTATGGAAAGCGAATACCATTTTGCCGGGTCGTATTCCATGTTGATATAACCGTTAATCAAAAAACGGTTCAAACCCAAAGCGACCAACGTCGCCGACAACGGTATTTCCTGCCAAAGCGGGAATAAATCTAACCGGGACGTTTCCGCCAACGTGCGATAAAAACGACGGGTTCCGCTATGATTGGAAATATCCAAAGCGTCGCCCGGCATCAACAACGGGGCGTCTGTGTTTACGTTCAAAATGATATACGCCGCATTTTCCGGGGCTGTTACCACTCTAACCGTACCGCCCAACGCTAATTCCGAACCCAACATATTATAATTTGCATCGAACCAAATTATTTGTTGTGCATTTATCCGGTACGTTGACCCGGCAACAACGGGGTAATACGGCGACATCCAATAAGACGGATTTGTTGCTAAACTGTAATTCGTCCAATTGAAATAATACCCCTTTTTGAAATCATTAATTGACGCTACATTGTACCCGGTGCGGTCAATATCCCCTTTCGCCAAATACTTGTTACCGTAATAATCGACGGGGAATTGCGACAAGGTTGTTAATACCCACGCCCCCGCCGAATTATTGGATATGATATTGAACCCGGCGGGAACCGTCAACCCAAAATTTGCATACTCTCCGGGCGTCCCCGCTATATAAAAAACGTTTTGGTCGGGCGTCCCCGGATTGGTTGTACTATTTGCAACGCCCTTAAACGTTGCGTTTGCCCCCACGGAATTAACGATTGAAAGTAATGTACTTTGCAAAATCGTTCCCGTAATTTCGTTGTTGCCGTTCGCCTTAATTACGGCGACAATTGCGGCTTTCAAATCGGTATAATTTGCCATATCTCAAAAGTAAAAAGTTACTAATTATTGTTGAAATCGTTATTGAAATCGTTATTGAAATCGCCCCGGCTCGTTGGGGTGTATCCCCGTCCGATTTTCTTTATAACCGTGTTCGTATCAAATTCCGCCTCAACACTCGCCAAATCTCCCTGCGTTTGCCATTTGGGGGTAATCAAAAAGGTATCGCAATTGTACGATATACCGTTGGACGTAACAACGGTATGGTCGGACAACCGGATTATTCGCATTGCGTCGCATAAAAATTCCGGTGCAAGGAATTGAAATTTATACGTCTTTTCGCTCAACTGCTTTTCCGGAAAAAAAAAGCCGTCCCGGTTTTCGCCGTCCTCTTCAAATTGGTATTCCGGTTTGCCTAACTCGGTGCAAAGATATACGACGTTTTTATATTGGTCGCTATATTGGACGTGTCCGCCCTCGTAATACAAATTTGTTTCGTCCCACCATTGCACACGCAAATAACCGTCCATGTTCCCGGCAACGACGGTAAACATTTCGCTGTAATAGGTTCGACCGGACGCCGTAAGACGCATATAATAAATACCTTGTTGCATGGTTATTGACAACGGCAAAAGTCCGGGATAAAACACAATGTTGTATCCGTTCGCCGCAAAGGTCATAACCCGCAACCCCCCGGCAATCATATCGTCCGTTATATTGGCAACCTGTTTGCCGTCCTTATCGAACAAAAGAACGTTTGTAATTACGGCGTTTGCGCTGTAATCGACGACGAATTGAAACGGCAAAATAAACCCGGCTTGCAAAAATAGCGGGTAAACATTGCCATACGCATACGACTTGCGAGCGTTCTGATATTTTATATCTGAATACCACGGTAACGGGCTTAAATTATTATTCTGTATCATACTTCAAAGTTGTTTTAATGGAACGACTGCACAAATTTACGCTTAATTTATCAACTTGACCGTTACCGATATACGTTTTTATTAGTTGCATCGGGTTGGGGTCGTCATTTGCCGGAAAACTAAACGTTTGTTTCTTCTTTCTCTCAATACCGTATGCGTAAACCTCGGAACCGTTTATTGATACACGACGGGCGGGTAAATCATACATCCAATACGGGAATTGCAAATTGATAAACGCCAAATATCCGTTTTGCAAAAAGTATTCGACGCCGTTTATTGTTTGGCGGGTAAATGGCAATATCCATTGCGACCCGGACGTTGGCGGAACGGCGGCAAACAAGGCGAACCCGTCGGAACTTATGTTGCCGGGGTTTAACAACATCATATCAATATCGGACGTGAAATTTGATATATTAATTTCCTCAACCTTTCCGGGCGTTACATACTTGCTAATTACTTGTATCGGCAAACCCTCAAATGCCGCCGTAACGTCGTCCATCCACTTAAATTGGTAACGTTCCGGCAAATCAACCTTATCAAACGAATATTCCGACGTATTGAACGCCCACGGTTTCCCGTTGCGCAAATTCAATTCCTTTGTTAAATCGTGGCTTAACACAACCCCGCCGGAATAGGAACCGCCATTGCGGAAATATTGGATATGTTCAATTTTAAATTTGCCGTCCTCAATAAACCAATAACATTTGAAACAATCCCGTAACATATTGGTAAATTGTTGTAAGGTCGTCGGGGCTTTCTGTGCGGGTTGCTGATATTTGCCGTTTATAATGTTCGTTTTCTGCGATACAAGCAACCGGAAATTCAACCCGGATATTGGATTGTTTCCCCCGTATAAAAATTGGCTATATTCCGCCGTGGCTTCATGCGTAATTCCGGGTGCAATTTGATTGAGCAAAACAGATATACAAGACGCAACCGGGAACGCATCCCGCAAAGTATATTCTTTTCGGGCTTTTTCCTCTAATATCCAATCCATCAAATAAAATCCAAACCATAACGACGCATAACGCCACGTTGACCGGGCGATTGGATAAAACGTTTGTCCGAAAATGGAATAGGGCGGCGCAAAATACTTTCCGTTGTCCGCTAATCCCCACTCGGTCGGGGTGTCTGAAAAGTTGTTTGAAATAAACGCCACGTCGATTGCGTAACCAATCGCACGCCTATAATTACGGTTATTATCAACTATATCATCGGCGGGTAATGGATATGTATTAAGGTCGTCGATTTTCTCCACGTCGCACAAATACCGGGCATATATATTATAACTTTTCATATCGGCGTGCATTGTTCCGGTTGCCCCGGAACCCTCAACGGCGGTTAAATCAAATTCCAACGTATCAAACGGTTCCTGCGTTACCTTTTGATAACGAAACATTACCGTATCGTTGGATTGTTTCCGTATTTCAACTACAGCAATACCAAACGGCAACCCCCCGTTTATTCGTTGTTGTGAAATATAGATATAATAATTAACATTCAATTCCGGGTATAATTTCCCCTCGAATACGTCCGCACTTGCACCCGTCGCCATTCGTCCGGTATAAAGCCCGGATATTACCGCCGGGGAACCGTTGGACGTAATTTGTGTTTCTTTCAATATATTGCACAAAGCAAAATGATAGGTTTGTACTAATGCGTTTTGGTCGGTCGTGGCGTTTGCGTCTTGTTCCCAATTCGTACCGCCCAAAAAACAAGAAACAACACTATCCCCCGGAACGTATATTTGAATTAATGGACGCTTGTTTATCGTTATCCGTTGGATTGTCGGGGCTAACGTTATTAAATTGTATTCCTTTTCCAATCCCGCCAACACGTCGTTATAATCGTCGATTGCGTCCGGTTGTACAACAACCTTTTTATCGTAATCGGTAAACGTGCAATCGGTTTTCATAAACTTGCCTTGAAAGTATTGGAACCATGTACGCCCGCCGTCGTCGCTCTTTTCAATGCAATACAAAAATTCATTGTCGAACGATTGACGGTTTATATAGTCGTAATCATCCCGGACAAAGGTAATTTTGCCGGATAATTTGGCACGATAAAACCGTTGGTTGGTTTCTAATTCGTACTCCTTTGCCAAATCGTCCTTATAAATCGGATGCACGGTTTGACCTTGTAAGACGTTCGGGGCGTCCAACGTTCCCAATCTCAACCATGCCGTCCCGTTGGCGTAATGCGCTTTGATTACATTAAACCGGATATATGCGGCATTGCTTGGTATGTCAAATTCCGTATTTGTGGCGGACGGGGCGCTCCCCCAACCGCCGATAATTTTTTTATTGCTATCGTAAAATGCGCCCCCGGATTGCGTGGTGAAATTCTGAAACAATTTGCGGGGGTACACATTCCCAACCGGGACAAAAGTACGGGTATAATAGAACTTTGTACTATTCCCGTTTATGTTCCCGGTTATGTGACTTATCGCCCCGTTCGCTAAAAACGCATTTACAAATGAATGTCTATAAATCGGGTTCATATCAATTTTTAATTTTACGTGTCAAATTCTTGTAAACCTCAATAACATTGCCGTTGCCATCGACGTAACGACGGCGGCGGTTTTGTTCCTTAATCTCCCTTACATCGTCTTTTAAATCCCGCAAATCCGGTGCGTTATTTTGTTGAACCGTTACATTAATGCCGTCGGTATTGTAGGCATTAAGGTACTTTTGGGGGAATGTTCCCCGGTTCAAACTATTTATTACGTCCGGGATTAAACGACGGAAACGGCGGGAATTACGTTTATTGATAACGGCGAAAAATTCCCCGCCCTCGGCACGCCTCCGGGTTCCATCCGGTTTGGTTCCTAAATCCACGTCGTCCCCGGATTGGTGGGAACCGCCCGCCAACAATTCAACCGTACCATCGCCGTAACTTTCCGAACCCTCGGCGGCTTTACTCATTTGTGCGGCTTTAATTTTGGCGGCGGCAAATGAAGCCCACATAACAGCGATTGCCGGGATTGCGAACGGGAACCCCAATTGCGACCAAATCAAAGCGGACGCCGTTACAAGGTTTCCGATTTGTTGGATTGTCTGTATTGCCTGTTGTGCCTTTTGCGCTTTCTGTTGCTCTTTCAACGCCTTTTCTTGGTTCCGCTTTGCCAAATCCAACTCCTTTTGTGCCATAACCACGTTTGAGGCATAACCGTTCGCCCGTGCTTCCCTTTCGGCGTCCAACGTGCGTTGTGCGCTTTCAACCTCTTTGTCGGCGGCATTTACGGCGGCTTCGGCAGCTTGCAATTTTGCATCTAAAAATACCTGTAATTGCTCCATTGCAAAGGATACGGACGTACTTATTGCCTCCTTTTGGTCGTCGTCCAAATTCAGCCCAAACAAACCGTATATATCGTTGCCCCGTTCCTCTCCTTTTGACTGCTCAATTTCTTGGTCAATCTTTTTTATTGTGTTTTGAATTGTTTGTACTTCAACATCAGATAATTTA
>OLFS01000325.1_pt1 | contig 47039 bp, 61 predicted proteins | sample 1605491 | NCBI WGS metagenome assembly OLFS01 (sample SAMEA3888921, study PRJEB22519) | human gut metagenome | biome: human gut; feature: human-associated habitat; material: faeces | place: Denmark | collected 2011 | reverse complement strand
GGTTCGGGGAGGGGAAGGGGGGCCTTTTCCAAAAGGCTCCCCTTCCCCTCCCCGGTTGCTTTATTCTTCGCCGTCGAAAGCGAGGTTGGCGCCCATGACGGGGCCGTAGTACATGGCGGCGTCGTCAAGGTCTTCCTCGATGCGGAGAAGCTGGTTGTACTTGGCGAGACGGTCGCTGCGGCAGAGCGAACCGGTCTTGATCTGACCGGCGTTCACGCCCACGGCGAGGTCGGCGATGAAGCTGTCCTCGGTTTCGCCGGAACGGTGGGAAACGACCGTCGTGTAGGCCGATTCCTTGGCAAGCTGGATGGCGTCGAGGGTCTCGGTCAGGGTGCCGATCTGGTTCACCTTGATGAGGATCGAGTTGGCGATGCCCTCTTCGATGCCTTCGGCGAGGATATCGGGGTTGGTCACGAACAGGTCGTCGCCCACAAGCTGGATGTTGTCCCCAAGGGCATCGGTCAGTTCGCGCCAGCCGTCCCAGTCGTCTTCGGCAAGGCCGTCTTCAATGGAGATGAGCGGATACTTGGCGGTGAATTCCGCCAGCCATTCGATCATTTCCGGGCTGCTCAGAGCGCCCTTTTCGCCGATCATGTACTTGCCGTTCTTGTGGAACTCGGAAGCCGCCGCGTCGATGGCAAGCACCACTTCGGAACCGGGGTTGTAGCCGGATTCCTCAATGGCCTTCAGGATATAGCTGAACGCCTCGTCGTGGTTCTTGAGGTTGGGAGCAAAGCCGCCCTCATCGCCCACGCTGGTGATGTGGCCATCGGCGGCGAGGATGGTTTTCAGAGTATGGAAGATTTCGGAGCCCATGCGCAGGCCGTCGGCAAACGTGTGCGCGCCGACGGGCATGATCATGAATTCCTGAATGTCCAAGTTGTTGGGGGCGTGAGCGCCGCCGTTGATGATGTTCATCATGGGAACGGGCAGCACCTTGGCGTTGACGCCGCCGATGTACTGGTACAGCGGCAGGGCCAGGGATTCGGCGGCGGCGCGGGCCGTGGCGAGCGACACGCCGAGCATGGCGTTGGCACCGAGGCGGGACTTGTTGTCCGTGCCGTCCAGATCCAGCATGGTGTTGTCCACCTGCACCTGGCGCAGCGCGTCGAGGCCCACGATCGCTTCCGCGATCTCGGTGTTCACGTTTTCAACGGCCTTGCTGACGCCCTTGCCTTTATAACGAGCCTTGTCTCCGTCGCGCAGTTCCAGCGCTTCGCGGGTCCCCGTGGAAGCCCCGGACGGGACGGCGGCACGGCCTACATGACCGGAATCAAGGGAAACTTCTACCTCTATCGTAGGATTGCCGCGCGAATCAAGAATTTCGCGGGCCCAAACTGAAGCGATCGTGCTCATGGTCCAGCTCTCCGTTCTGCCCCTGAACAGTGTGTGACCTTGGGGACAGGGGCAAGCCTCCCGGTCACGGAACATCTTTTTTCACATACCATCAAACGCGGGGCACTGCAATGAGCCGCCGTTCCGGATCCCGCATCGCCTTGCCATCGCAACACATTTGCCACAAAGCCCTCTGGAGGGCAGGCATGGCGAACACGCTCCGCCCCCTCACATGGACATCACGCACAAACGGATGAAGGCACCGGAAGGGAAACTCTCCCAAGCGGGACAAGGCGGATTCAATGGCTTTTCAGAGTTCATGAAAGCTTCCTCCATATGTGGAAAACGTATTTCCCTTTCGGAACGCCTCGTCTTGAAACGTCTTTCCAAATCGTTTACCGTCCATTCTTTGGAGAAAACCCGGGAAGCCCTCCCGGGAACCGTGTTTTCCCATATCCCAGGAGATATCCCATGCGTACACTCGTGCTCTTGATGGCCGCCCTGTTTCTTGCGGCCGGGCTGGCCTCCGCGCCGGCCCAGGCCATAGGCGTCCAAAAAGAAATGAAGGTCGGCTTTATCTATATTTCCCCGATCGGCGAGGGAGGGTGGTCATACGCGCATGATCAGGCCCGCAAGTTCCTGAGCTCCCTGCCCGGCGTGACGACCTCGTATGTGGAAAGCGTACCCGAAGGGCAGGACGCCGAGCGCATCATCCAGAACATGGCCCGTAAGCATTACGATATCATTTTTGCGACCAGTTTCGGCTACATGGATTCCATGCTCAACGTCGCCGAACAGTTCCCGAATTCCACGTTCATGCACTGCTCCGGCTATAAGACCGCCCCAAACATGAGCAACTATTTCGGCCGGATCTATCAGGCCCGTTACCTTACCGGCCTTGTGGCCGGTTCCATGACCCAAAGCAACGTCATCGGCTACGTGGCGGCCTTCCCCCTCCCCGAAGTCATCCGCGGCATCAATGCGTTTACCCTCGGCGTGCGCGCCGTGAACCCCAAGGCCGAAGTCCGCGTGGTCTGGACCAAGTCATGGTATGATCCCGCCATGGAAAAGAGCGTAGCCAAGAACCTCATCAAAGAGGGCGCGGACGTCATCGCGCAGCATCAGGACTCCAGCGGGCCGCAAGAAGCCGCACAGGAACAGGGGACCTACTCCATCGGTTACAATACCGACATGAGCCGGGTCGCGCCCAGGGCTCACATGACCTCCGCCATATGGTCGTGGAACCCCGTCTACGAAAACGTCGTGGAGCAGGTCCGCGCCGGGACGTGGAAAAACGGCTCCTTCTGGTACGGCATGGAAACCGGCGTGGTGGATATCGCCCCCTACGGCCCCATGGTCCCGCAAAACGTGCGCGACTTGACCGAGGCGGCCAAGGCCGACATCAAAAGCGGCAAACTCGTTGTCTTCACGGGCCCCATCAAAGATCAGAAAGGCGTTGAGCGCATCCCCACGGGCATGGTTCCTTCCGACAAGGAACTGCTCGGCATGGATTGGTTCGTTGAAGGCGTCATCGGCACGATCGACTAGAGAACTCGTCTTGAAAAGGAGGAGCCCCGGAATGGCAGGATTCCCGTTTATGAAACAGGCGGAGGCATTCCGAAGCTCCTTGCCGTTTATCCTGCTGCTGGCCGTTTTCATCCTGCCGTGCCCCATGAGTGCGGCGGCGAAGCCACGGCCCGCCATTGCCTTCGTCCATCTGCTCCTGCCCCCGGGCGGGGAGCCCCATGCCTCCCCGGCGGGCTGGATCGGCAGCCTTGACCGGGCGCGCGATACGTTGGAATCCCTGCGTATCCCCACCATCGTATCTTCCGCCTCGCCCAGGAACGCCGAAGATCTGAACGAGCTTTCCGAGATGGATCCGGAAGTGCTGATCACCACAAGCCCCCTGCTCTACGCCGCGGCCTGCGACGTGGCGAAACGGAGCCCGAATACCGTGTTCTTCGCCTGTACGGATGAGACCGTGCATGACAACATGAGCGGGTTTCAGGCCCGCACCTACGAAGCGCATTACCTTGCCGGGCTGATCGCGGGCGCGCTTTCGGAGGATGGGGTCATCGGCTATCTGGCGAACGATCCCTACCAATCGAAAGCCTCCCGCCTTCGCAACGCCAATGCATTCACACTGGGCGCGCAAAAGTCCAAGGCGGCAATCCGGGTGCTGTACGCGCCCGGCAACGACCCCGATGAAGAACTCAAAACGCTGATTGCAGCCGGGGCCGATATCGTCGATTTGGAACGGGCACTCCCGTCCCTTGTGGAGCGCCTGCGCGAACATTCGGTGCGCTATGTGGGGACGGCGGGCCGTACCGTCGATCCTCTATGCCTCGCCGCGCCGGAATGGGAATGGAGCAATGCCTTCGGAGATCTGCTCACGCAGGTACGTTTCGGCATCTGGAGGCCGCGCAACGTCTCTTACGGCATCAAAGAAGGCGTCGTGGGGCTTTCCCCCTTCGGCCCGGCCGTACCCGAAACCGTGCGGGTTCGTGTCCGCGAGGCGAAGGAGGCCATCCGTAACGGGGCTTCCCCATTCGAGGGGCCTGTCCGCGATGTTTCCGGGTCCCTGCGCATTGCGGAAGGGAGCGTCCCAGATGACGCAACCCTGCGTGGCATGGACTGGAGAGTCCAAGGGCTGGAGCCTCTTCCGCTCACACCGGACGGCCTATAAAGGCAAGGGCTTTAAGGATGCCAGGAGCAGGGGGAAGGCCTTTTATGAAGGGGGCATCATCCCTTTTCCAACGCATCCGCCTCTTTTACATCCTCTACCGGAAAACGAGCCTGAAAAAAGCCGCACCCTATTGAAACGCGCATCACGCATCTTCCTTTCCATTTCACGCCCGTAGGGAAACAGCACCAGCCCTGCGGCATATCAGCCGACTCCCCATCAACCGGGAGCCTAGCGGATTGGGGGGAGAAAAAGGGGGCACGGCGCACCTCCCCCCTTTTCTCTTTCCAGCGGCCTGTTGCTGCCATTGAGCCATGCCATACCCAAATTGACGATGCCATGCGGCTCCTGTATGGCTACACCATGAGTGACGAACTGGAACATTCCGCAACACTCCGGGCTCGTGCGGCCTGCCTCAGGGAACACAGGCTTCACTTCATCCTGTGCTTTGGGGCGTTCCTTGCCGGAGCAACCGGAAGCCTGTTGACGGCGTCGTTTCTCAAAGCGAACGATGCCGCCCCAAACGGCACACTGCTCGCCGAGGGGCTTGCCATGCTCGGTGTCATCGGTCTGGGCGGCCTGCTCTCCGCTCTCTTCCGCTGCCTCTCTTCCCGGCACAGCCGCCTCGGCAAATCCGTCCTCTCCCAATACCCTGCGGAATCCGTGGATCCGAAGGCCGTTTTTCAGGAAATCGATGCCGATATCCTCCAGCACGGCAAACGGTTCGGCGGGCTGTCCATCGGAAAGGAATGGGCCATTTTTCAAGAGGCCATGCTCATTTCCCGCATCCGGGGCATCTTCTCCGACATCCTCGAACCGGAACGCGAACACGGCGAAACGGCCTACCTCCTTTGTCTGGTGGACGCTGACGGCTCCATACTGGAAGCCTCCCTTCCTTCCCGGAGCGTACTGGACAAAGCCCGCGCCTGCCTGCTCGAAAGCGTGCCCGACGCCGTTTCCGGCGGCTTTGAAGCCATGACCGACTTCATGAACATGGACGACGAGGGCAGGCGGGAAATCAACCGCCGGGTGAACGCGCGCCGACAGGCCGGAAAGCCCGTTTCCTTTTCCTATGCCGGGCCCGACGGCGTTCCGACGTCGCTGGCTACGGAACAGACCGTGGAAGAAGGCATCGCCCGCATCAAGCCCGGCGACATGCTGGTTCTGACGCCCCTTTCGCCGCTGTTCCTGCCTTCCGGGGAGGAATGCCTGTATATCGCCTGCGAGCAGGACGCGGGGCAGACGGAAACGCTGCGGCTTTCCGCCTACATACGTCGCGGTGACGACTACCTGCGCGTGTTCAGGGAGATGCCCGGACGCGAAGCCGGCCTCCTGTTCCGGGACTGCTTCATGCGCCGCGCCGTCCCGGACATCACCGATTGGCATGTGCAATCATGGGAAAACGATTGGCCCGAAGAGCGCCCGATCCTGTTCGTGGACGACAAGCGTTTCGAAAACACATCCTTTGAGGACGTGGAAGCCGCGCTCGACGGCGTGGACGGCGGCGATTACGGCTCGTTCTTCCTGATGTTCCCGGGCGGCTATGATGGCTACCTCTCCCTCAACGGCAGGCAAGGGGACAACTATGTGGTGGAAGCCGCCCTGCCTGACGAGGACAGGTACTTCAGGATCGCCACACCGCGCCGGGCTCAGGTTCTCTTCTGGTTTTCAGGCTATTACGAAAAATCAAGGCTTCCCTATATGGAAGAATGGAAAGACGTCACCAAAGAAGTGAAAAAACGGCGCGGGGAAGCCGACTGAAGGGAAGCCCCGGCTGAACGGCCCCTGTGGAGACAGGATCATGGAAAAGGTGTTTTCGGACAAGACCGAAGAAGGCATCCGGCTTATATGGATGCAGTTCGATCCTGAAAAAACGGCCGAGGGCGTGCGGCTCCTGCGCGAGGCTGCCGATGCGGGAGACCCGGACGCCTTGTGTTTCCTCGCCCGCACGTACATGGGCGAGCGGTACGTTTGGGAATATGCCGCGTTGGAAATCAACGGCGAAAAGGCCGCGTCCCTCCTGAAAGAGGGAATCCGCCGGGGCAGCGCCTGCGCCGTGCTCCTCGCCATGCGTTGCGGGGAGCTGACGCCGTCGGCGCGCAAGGCCATGCCCTTCGCCTCCCTGAAAGAAGCGCGGGACGACGTACTGGGCAAGGCCGAGGCGGGGCATCCGTTCTGCCAATACATGATCGGCAACACCTATTACTTCGGGGACTGTTTCGAAATCGACGGCATCGATCCCCAAACGGCCTTCCATGACCCGGACGGGCTGCGCGCGGATACGGCCCGGCGGGCCCTTCCTTGGCTTGAAAAGGCTCTCAACGGCGGCCTCTCCGATGCGGCCAAAAACCTCTACAACCTGTTTTCCGGTTCGGAAGGCTTCCCCAGGGACCGGGGCAGGCAATGGGAAATAGCCCTTCGGGGCGCGTCGGCAGGCAATCCGTACTGGGAGGAACGGTGCGGGAAAATGTGCCGCGAAGAAAACGGCAGGGAAGCCGAAGCCATGCGCTGGTTTCGGCAGGCCGCGCATCACGGGCAGGCCAGCAGCTGGTTTCACATAGGCTCCCACTATGAGCGCGGCCTCGGCGTAGACAAAGATCCGGCCAAGGCCGCCGAAGCCTACCGGAACGGCGCGGAAAAAGGGTCCTCCGACGCCCAGCAGGCGCTGGGCATCATGGCCGCTTTCGGGCGGGGCGTGCCGCAGGACCCCGCCCAAGCCGCCTATTGGCTGCGTCTGGCCGCTGACGACGAAAAGCCTCTTGCCTGCGGCGTATTAGGGCACTGCTACCTGCGCGGCCTCGGTGTCCAGCAGGACGATGGGGAAGCCTTTGCCCTGTTGGACCGCTTTGCCGAGGCATACGACAGGGAAAAGCCCGATGACGGAGAAACAAGCACGTACCCTGACGAGCTTGTGGGCATCGTCTACAACGGCCTTGGGGAACTGTACGCCGATGGGCGCGGGGGCCCCGTGGACATCAAGGAAGGCATACGATGCTTTCAGGCCGCCGCCGAACTGGGCAACGGCGACGCCCGACGCAATCTCGGCCGATTCAAAAGGAACTGGTTCGGCAAGTGGGTGAGGAAATAGCCGCAAGCAAAGACCTCCGCCTCCCCCAGCAAGATCATGCGCATGTCCGGCGGACGGTTTCATCGGCACCCCGGTGTCCGCGTCGTTTTTCCCTTTCCCCTTCGCTTTCCGGGCCACCGTGTCCGCCCGCCTTCTTTCCCATCCTCTTTTCATGCCCCCCCAGTACCCGAGGCGGTTCCCCCGTCAGCCCTCCTTCTCGGAAATACCGTTACATATCAATAGTATATTGACGCACGTTGCTCCGGAGCGCGGCCCTGCTCAAAAAGCCCTCTCGAGAAGCTCCCAAGGGTGCCACCCCACTTTGCCGTCCCAACCGAAATACGGCCTTCGTGTGGCAACAAGCCGCTGCTCCGCAAGCAATTGAATGGCCACCGGCGGCGTGGCGAGCTTCGAGGCCTTACGCTTCGCGCCGTCGAGCGTCCCTTCGTACTCAAAATGCCTCCCATCGCCCAAACGGATGATAAACAGGTGTTCTGACTTCATATATAGGGCTCCTGTTAGTCTAATAAAGAAGCCATGCTATGATAGAATATACGGTCTTTCAAGGACGATGAGATGTTTTATGATTCAAGGTGGTTTCATGCTCATGATACGAAGCGGCCTTCCCTCCGGCCCGCTTTCGGGCCATCTCTCTGCCCCCTCCGCGCCAGCCGCCTTGGACACCCCGATCTTCCTTGCGCCGCGCCCCATTCACCGCCTTCTCGTGCATCTCCACTTTGAAATCGTCACATCCCGAAGGCAGTGTGCGGGAAAAAATTGCAGGCACAGGATCCGATACGTACGGAAGCCTTTGGAGAAGGACGGATAGCGGAAGGGAAAAAGGAAGAGGCCGCTCTGACGGGCTTGGAGAAGGGGAAACTTTTCTCGAGAACTCCCCATCCCCAATGCCTCCAGACGCTTTCAGCGCTCATCCGTTTTGTATCCTGTACGGCGACGCCCGGACGCCCTTCCTCCTTCACGGATACCCACGCATACGGATTGTTCGTACAATCAATACAAACGTCACAATAAGGCCACTGTTCCGCCACGAACGGCGTCTAGGTTCTCCCTTGCCTCATCCTGAAACGGATCAACAAGGAGAACCTCCATGAATGCCGATCACAGTCGCCGCACCTTCCTGCTGGGCGGGCTGGCTACCGGAGCCGTGCTGCTCGCCGGGAAAACCTTCCTGCACCCTTCCGCAGCCCACGCCGCCACGGAAGCCGTCACCCTTGACGCATGCGTCAACATGACGCCCGGGGAAATGGCGGACAGATCCCAGTACGTCATGGCCGCGTGGAAATACCTTCAGGACGCCGCCGCGGAAATCGGCAACCCCGGCTTGCGCGCCGCCGTACTGGACATCATGAAGAACCCGGCCCCGCTGCTGGCCGAAGGTGACGCCAAGGCCATCATGGCGGAACTGAAGGGGCAAGGGCTGCTCGCTCAGGACGCCAAGGCCGTTTTCCCGACCTGCGCCAGCACGAAGAAAAGCCCTCAGCCTTTTTACACCGCGCCCGGCAGCGGCTGGAACAGCCATCATATTTATCCCGGCGGGCTGGTAACGCACACGGCCCTCAACGTTGCCTCCTGCAAGGCCCTGTATGACAACTATGCCGATATGTTCGGCCTGAAGCTCGACCGCGACGTGGTGCTCGCCTCCCAGCTTCTCCACGACCTCCACAAGCCGTGGGTCTTCCAATGGCAGGCGGATGGAACCTGCCGCAAAGAAAAGCCCCTTGCCGCCACCGGCGAACACCACGTCCTCAGCATCGCCGAAAGCTTGCGGCGCGGTCTGTCCCCCGAACTGTGCGTGGCGCAGGCCTGTGCCCACGATCACCCCGGCGCGGCCGCGTCCGAGCAACTGGTGGTGGGCTGGCTGAAGGCCGCCGCCGTCATCAACGGCAAGGATCCCTTCAAGGCCGGGCTTGTGGAAAAGGACGGCAAAACCCTGCCCATGCCCCGCCGTATGGAAGGCTTCGTCACCCACCTCGCCGACCATGACTGGGTGCTCAGCGTACCTGCCGCCCAGTGGACCGTGGACGCCCTCAAGCAGGTCGCCGTCCGCTCCTATGGCATTAAGGAAGCCGACCTGGCCAAGAAGCCCTTCAACCAGTTCCGCAACTACGTGCTTTCGCAGAAGACCGCCATGCAGCTTTACGGCGCGTACAGCACCAAAGGGCTGGACGGATTGACCGCCGAAGTCGCTGAAATCGTACGCGCCTGATTTTCACAGTGTTTCTCAACAAAGGAATCTTTCATGAACACACGCATCATTCCCGCCCTGCTGGGCGCCCTGCTTTTCTCCGGCGTCGCGGAAGCCGCGCCGAGCATTTATCCAGTGGATACGGCCCGCTTCCTGGGCGGGAGCCGTTTCGACTTCAAGGTGGAATTTGACGGCGAACTCGCCGAAAAGGACGCCAAAGTCCTGATCAACGGGCAGGACGCCAAGGCCGTTCTGGGCGCGAAACCCGAATTCATCGCCAAGGAAAAGGGGGCCGACGCTTCCGCGCTGCTGCTGCGCGGCGCTTCGCTCAAGCCCGGACAGTACAAGGTGACGGTGGAGAGCCCCACCGGGAAAGCCTCCGCCAACTGGGACGTATACGGCACGCCCGACAAGCCCGTCGCCAAGAACGTCATCCTGCTCATCGCCGACGGCCTGAGCATGGGCCACCGCACGAGCGCCCGCCTCATGTCCAAAGGCGTGACCAACGGCATGTACAACGGCAAGCTGTCGATGGACACCCTGCCCTACACCGCCATGCTCGGCACATGCAGCGTGGATTCCATCGCCGCCGACTCCGCCAACACCGCCTCCGCCTACATGACCGGGCACAAGTCCAGCGTGAACGCCCTCGGCGTCTACGCGGACCGTACCCCCGACTCGCTGGACGATCCCAAGCAGGAAACCATCGCCGAACTGCTCCGCCGCACGACCGGCAAATCCATCGGCGTGGTTTCGGACGCCGAAATCGAGGACGCGACCCCGGCTTCCGTGGTCGGGCATACCCGCCGCCGCGCCGACAAGGCCGAAATCGTGGATATGTTCTACAGCGTGAAGCCCGACGTCATCATCGGCGGCGGTTCCGCCTACTTCCTGCCTCAGAACGTCCCCGGCTCCAAGCGCAAGGACAACAAGAACTACGTCGAAATGTTCCAGAAGGAAGGCTATGCCCTCGCCACGTCCAACACCGAGCTTTCCAAGGCCGTGAAGGGCAACCCCGACAAGCTGCTCGGCTTGTTCCATACCGGTAACATGGACGGCGTGCTGGACCGCAAGTTCCTCAAGAAAGGGACCGTGTCCAAGTTCCCGGATCAGCCCGATCTCACCGACTCCATGCGGGCCGCCCTTTCCGTGCTTTCCAAGAACCCCGAAGGCTTTTTCCTGATGCTTGAAGCGGGCCTTGTGGACAAATACAGCCATCCCCTCGACTGGGAACGCGCCGTCTACGACACCATCATGTTCGACAAGGTCGTCGCCATAGCGCAGGAATTCTGCGACAAGAACCCCGATACCCTGCTCATCGTCACCGGCGACCATACCCACTCCATCAGCGTCATCGGCACCGTGGACGACAACCTGCCCGGCGAGCTCATGCGCGACAAGGTGGGCATCTACGCCGAGGCCGGCTATCCCGCCTATAAGGACAGAAACGGCGACGGTTACCCCGACGACGTGAACGTGTCCAAGCGCCTCGCGGTGTTCATCGGCAACTACCCCGACTATTACGAAACCTACCGCCCGAAGATGGACGGCCCCTTCGTCCCGTCCGTCAAGGATGAGAAGGGCCATTACATCGCCAACGCCGCCTACAAGGATGTGCCCGGCGCGCAGCTCCGCATCGGCAACCTGCCCCGCACCGAATCCACCGGCGTCCACTCCATCGACGACCTTGTGGTCGGCGCGCGCGGCCCTCATGCCGACGCCTTCCGGGGCTTCATGAACAGCACGGAAGTCTTCCGCATCATGTCCGAAGCCCTCGCGCTCGGAAATAAGTAGGAAAAAGCCGAAGGGAGGGCGCTTCCTGCCGAAGCCCCTCCCTCTCCTTTTCCCTTCTTCCACAGGAACCATCCATGAAAAAACTGCTCCTCCTCTTTTTTTCCCTGCTCTGCCTGACGGGTACGGCGAAAGCGGCGACGGCGGAACTGTCGTTCGACGAACTGTACAGCGGGGGCGGCGTCCTCGGGCTCCAGTTTTCCGACAAGGTAAAAAACCTTGCCGGACAGCGCATCACGATCAAAGGATTCATGGCCCCGCCGCTCAAGGCCGAGGCAGCCTTCTTCGTGCTCACACGCGAACCCGTGGCCCTGTGCCCGTTCTGCCAATCCGACGCGGACTGGCCCGACAATATCCTCGTCGTCTACCTTTCCTCCAGCCAGAGCTTCGTCCAGAACAATACCACCATTGAAGTGGAGGGCGTGCTGGAAATCGGATCGCACCGCGACGGAGACACCGGATTCATCAGCCAGCTCCGGCTGCGGGACGCCCGCTTCCGCACGCTGTAACAGATGACCCAAGCAAGGATCTTGTATGAACGGGCTCGAACTTCAGGACATCCTCCTCACCTTTCCCGAAGGCGGGCGGAGGCGCACGGTCCTCGACATACCGTACCTTAAAGTGACCTCCGGCGAGCACATCGGCATCCGGGGCGCCTCGGGATCGGGCAAAAGCTCCCTCCTCAACGTCGTGAGCGGGCTTGTGCTTCCGGACAGGGGAACCGTACGCTGGGGCGCGACCGTACCCGGCGCGCTGTCCGAACACGAACGAGATCGCTGGCGCGGGCAACATATCGGTTTCGTCTTTCAGGACTTCCAGCTTTTCCCCGAGCTGGAAGCGCTGGAAAACGTGCTCCTGCCCGCAACCTTCACCGGATGGCGCATCCCGGAAGCCTTGATCCGGCGCGGGCGCGGCCTGCTCGAACAAATGCACGTCTGCCCCACCCGGAAAGTACGGGCGCTGTCGCGTGGGGAAAAGCAGCGGGTCGCCATTGCGCGGGCCGTGCTGCTCAAACCGGGCATCATTCTGGCGGACGAGCCCACGGCAAGCCTTGACGAAGCCAACGCCGGGCAGGTGACCTTGCTGCTCTCCGGGTACGCCCGGACGCTGGGCAGCACGCTCCTTGTCGTGAGCCATGATGATGCCGTGCTGGCGGACATGGACAGGGTGCTCGATCTCAACCGGGGCATTGTGCGGGAGGCGGCATGAATCCGTTGATGCTGATCAAAGGCGAACTGCGCCGCTCCTTCGGGGGCATTCTGGCGCTGGCACTGGTCCTCGCGCTGTCCCTCAGCCTCGGCGTCGGGGTCAGCATGACCGAACGGGCGGTACGGCAGGGCACGGCGCGGGCGGGCGACGCCTTCGACCTTCTGGTGGGCGCGCAGGGCAGCAGCGTACAGCTCATGCTCGGGGCGGTCTATCTGCGCCCGCAGTCGCTGCCGCTGGTTCCGGGGGGCGCGGTTACGGAAATCCTGACGCAGGAAGGCGTCGTCTGGGCCGCGCCGCTGGCCTTCGGCGACCGTTGGAACGCGTCCCCGCTGGTGGGGACGACCACGGATATGGTCACGCTCGGCGGCAACCGGACTCTCGCGGAAGGCAGGGCATTCGCCGCACAGGACGAAGCCGTACTCGGCGCGGGTGTCCCCCTGCGGCTCGGAGAGGCGTTTTCCCCCATGCACGGGCAGGTCTCTGCATCCCACAACGAACACGGACATTTCCGCTACAAGGCCGTAGGCCGCCTGCCGGAAACGGGCACGCCGTGGGACAACGCCATCCTCATTCCCATCGAATCGGTCTGGGCCGTCCACGATGCGCTTCCCGATGCGGGGCATGGCCTGCCCCTCGGGCATCTTTTTGAAGGGAAGGGTTCCCCGCTGCCCGGCGTTTCCGCCGTGGTCGTCAAGCCCGAAAGCATCGCCGCCGCCTACCGCCTGCGGGCCTTTTGGCAGACGGCGACCCTCCCGGATGCGGACGGCAGGCCGGTGAACATGCAGGGCGTCTTTACCGGCGAGGTGCTGACCGAGCTGTTCGCCACCCTCGGCGACATGCGCGACATCATGACCGGCATGGCCTATGCCGCGCAGTTCGTGGCCCTGTGCGGGGTCATGCTGGTCGGCGGGATGGCGGTATCCATGCGCAAACGGATGCTCGGCACGCTGCGTGTGCTCGGTGCGCCGCGCGCCTATCTGGTGCTCAGCGTCTGGTGCGTGGTCAGCGTCAGCATCGCCGTGGGCACGCTGGCGGGCCTGCTGTTCGGCTGTGGCCTTTCAGAAGGTGCGGCGCTGCTCATGTTCCGCCAGACCGGGATCATGCTCTCCCCGCAACTTACCCTCGCCGAAGGTTCCTTTGCCGCAGCTTCCTTCGCGCTCGGCTCCTTGTGCGCGCTGTTCCCCGCCTATATGGTCTACCGCAAGACGGGAGCCGTCGCATTGGGGGATAGCGAATAGCCCTTTCCCAAGAACCGACGCGGCATTTTACCGCTTCCGCGCAGGCAAAGCGAGTCGGTACCTCTATCCATTGGCTCCGGAATCCGTACGACTCCGAAAACTGGAACACGGACCAGACGCAAGGCTTCTATACGGAGTAAGCGGAGGCAAGATGTCCGGGGCTACGAAAAGGCTCTACCCCGTCTGCGGGCGCATTACTTCGCCAGTACGGGGGAGAGGGCTCTTTCCTGCCGATAGGAGAGGTCCACCCAAGAGAGTTCGCGGATATGGCGGGACACCATCCTGGAGCCGCCCGCAAGATTCGCGGTAGGCTGGAGGGTGCCCGCCTGCTCACGATAGGGCTAGAGGGATGGTTTTTACCCTTTGAAGAGGGGCAAGCACGCCATAGCATACCGCGTACCGTGCCATTGAGTACCGCGTCACCTAAAAAAGCGGCGGAAACACGCCACACAATACCGAGTAAGGAAGGAAACGCGCCGCTCAGTACCGTAACTATATATTCTATAAAAGAAGGAATAAGAGAGATCCCGGTTAATATGAAAAGGGAACCTCTCCCCTTGCCGGCCCCCAAGATAGGGACTCACGTTCGGAATACTCCGAACGCTCGACGCCGCACCGGGGAGCATGACGAAAAGGCCACCGCGAGGGAAGGCAGGGGGGCAGCCTTTGAAGCCGATACTGCTATGCTCGGGCTGTACAGGCCCGACTTGAACAGAAACGAAGCACAGGGGAAGCACGGCAGAGGTAAGGACTCACGAAATAGCTGGAGCGGTTCGGGAACGGGCCACCTCTTTTTGTGGCCTCCCCTCCCCGATGTTGAGGGGAGAAGGAATCCCCCTGTATTGCCAATCTGAACCCCGGTTTTGGGGAAAATGACTAATTCTGGGCAAAATACCTCTCGGAGGCCCGCGGGAGCTTTGGACGGGGTACAAGAGCTGGCGCGGCGGGCGTGGGATTGTGTATAGGGCTACCCATGCTGGGAACACCGGGGTAGCGATCAATTCTGCACACGGGGTATTTCCGCATCCACCGGGAATCCTTTTGCGCGGCGCGTGGTTAGGGTGATTTATGGTTGAGCGAGTGCGGCGGGCGATTTAGCACAGATTGATCGTTTTTGATCGTCTGCTGTACGAAAATGGCGCGCGATTCTGCACAGATTGATCACAGGATGATCAAAAACGGGCGGTTCCTCATTGGAGCCGCCCGTTTGTTGTTTGGTGTCAAAACGTACACCAAAACGCATGTCTTTTTCGCGGTCAAAACAGGCCGCGATTTTTCGTTTTCTACTTGTATTCCCGTCCACACCACAAAACGCGGCCTATGACGCGAAATTGTTCGGCAAGATCTCCACGAACATCCAGTTCGACAGGAGGGTATGCTGGATTTTCACTTTTGAGAATTACTTTTCCGGGCAAATTATCAATTCTTTTTATATAGATACTCTCTTCAAAGCCAACAGCAAACATTTTCCCTGGCACAATGCGCGTTTTGCTTTGATCTAATAAAACGACATCACCGTCTCTGATTTCTGGCTCCATGCTGTCGCCTGAAACCCGCATTAACACCATGCTGTTAGGGTTTCCCTTGCGTCGGATAAAATCACGGCGAAAGGCATATCCTTTCTCATAGTTACCATTCGTTTCGAAGCTTCCACCTCCGGCGGATAATACCGCCTCGACCATAGGAATCATTACAATTTCTTCATCAAAAAGAAGCTGAAATTCACTAGGTTGATTGGGCAACGTGCTGCTACTTTTCCCTAGAAAGAGAAAGTCCAATGATATGGATAAGGCTTGTGCCAACCGAATAGCATGAGATCCTTTTGGGAGTTGCCCTCCTTCATAATTTTGAATTGTTGTTAAACTTACACCTATTTTAGTTGCCAAAGTTTGTTGGTTCATCCCCAAGTCTTCACGGCATTTCTTCACTCTATTACCAAACTCTTTTCCCTTCCGGATTTCTTCGTCAGACTCGGAAGTTAATGCGGAAGTGGTTTCTGTGAGCATTTGTGTCATATAATACCCTTATTTAATTAATAAAGTTTACTCACAGTTTTTTTGCCAAAGAAAAATTATACCGGAAGTAGAAAGTTGTTGACTACACCAATAAAACTTGGCAAAAAGAATTTGTGAGCGGTAAACATATTGACCAATAAATTTACCCTACAGACCTGTTTTCTATGGGTCAACCCTACACGTTTGTGAGGTTTCAGGAATGAGCAACAAGAAGTTTGGAGATGCCCGCGCCAACAATCGCTGGACTATCCGAAAAGAATTGGATGCCCGCGGGCTGGATTTGGTGGATGTCGCCCGAATGGCCGGACGTCATCCCTCGTTGGTTACAGCCGTTTTGTATGGCTACCGGCATAGCCCCGCCGTGCTGGACGCGCTCCGCAAAATCGGGGTGCCTGAAAACCTTCTCCATGATCCCAGAAAGGAGGCAGCGGCATGAACGAACAATCCCGATCCTACCGACAAATCCGCAGCGCCGTACTTGCCGAGGTAGCTCACCTTGAATGGGAACAGGCTGTAACGGTGCTGGTTTCCGCAGTCAACGAACGGGCGGTGGAGGGAGGATTCCAAGCTAAGGTGGAGTTTGTCCCGTTGTGGAGCACCAAGGGGCCGTACTGCTGCATGGACAGTACCTACATCCCGAAGAGGTAGGGCGGTATGAAGCTCACCAGACCCGTCTGTAGCTTCTGTGACGCCAAGGAAGAGGATTGCGACATCCTCCTTCATGCGGAAAACGGCAAGACCTTCATCTGTGATCAGTGCGTCAAAGGAGTCACGGCCCTTTTGAAAGCCAATCCCGGAAGAAAGCATCTTCGGTATTTGCCGAAGAGGAGCAAAAAATAAGGAGAAAAGGCATGACACCCACAGAACGCGACAAGAACCGGTACGCCATTATGGAAGAGGCGCGGGAGGCATACGGAAGGCTGCTCGGCGATGAGACAGGCGCTCCCTATGCACACCTTGCTCTTACCTTCGGAATCAACCGAATCGCCCACGATATCCGTCTGCATCTTAATGATGAGGATCTGAGCGCCGAGGAGGCAAGGGCCTTAGCGATTCTCGCTATCGCGGAAAAATCCCTCTTGCCTACCCGCGCGCTCCTCGATGCGGTTACCTTTTACTTAGATCTGGGAAGCAATGACCGCAAAAATCCAACCCCGGATTGCGCACCAACATGTCTGCAAGGACCTCCTTTGCATCCTTGGCAGGGATAACATCTTTCTTTCCCAGCACGATATTACACGAAGGTGTCAGCTTGCTGGCCGCATGGATTTCACGGGTTGTCTCGTTGACGATAAAAATCTCTTCAAAATAATGGTTTACAAGCATTTCCGCCTCCTCGGCATTCCCGGACGGTCCGGGAGTTAGATGGTTGATTCTATGTGCCCAGTCTAACCGAGAAGGCGGAACCTTACAAACCGGGACCGCAGAGCGCCTAGAGCGCCACGGTCACTACCGCGCCCGTGTAGGCCGCCCGCTACGCCATGCGGCGGGCGGCGAAACCTGCACAACGGCGAATACCGCGAAGCCTCACGCGGGACGCTCCCCCGGAGCGGCATAATCCGGGACGAATTTATGAGGTGAGGCTATGAATAGGATCAAGGAAGCATACACGGCACAGGAACTGGCACCTTTGCTCGGTAAGACTGAACGAGGCATCCGGTTTATTGGCAAGCGCGATAATTGGGACCGTCGCCTCCGTTCCGGTCGAAGCGACGACTTCGAATATCCCACCATCAAGCTCCCCGCCGACGTACGCGAAGCGATCGCGCTGGCCGTTTCCGCCGAGGAACGGGAAAGCCTCCCGGTCGTCCTTGAGCCCGCCACGCCCGCCGTGGTTGAGTCCCCTACCGTTTCTCTTTCTCACCTCACCGCGCGGGAACGTGATGTGGCGCTTGCCCGCAAGGCACTCATCGACGCCGTGTGCAATTTTGAGACGGTGGGCAAGTCCCGCCGGGCGGCGATCCTTCTGCTGGTGGAAGCCTACCGGAACGGCACGTTGCCGCGAAATCTCATGGAAGCGGCCCGCATCGCCAACGCCCGGCGCGGCGCTTCGCGAGGCATCTCAACCCGTGCGCTGTACAACTGGTACGCGACATATGAAGACCGGGGCATTCTCGGGCTGGTTCCCGCCGATCCGAAGAAAGATACAAGTATTCCGGAGTGGTTCGAGATATTCCGGCTGATCTGGAAAAGACCGCAAGCGCCTTCCCTGAATCAGGCGCGCCGGGAATTTGAGATTGTCGTCCGGTGGGTTGGGCTGGGGATGCCTGAGGGCGGATTGTGTTTTCTGCACTTTCTCGATCCCGAAAGGATCACGAAACATAAAAGCTTGCCAGCCTTAAAGCCGTTTGCGAAGAACCCGGCTTCCATTCCGTCGATCGACGCGATCAGGCGGATAGCCAAAAAGATGCCGCTGGAGCTTTTGGAGCGCGGGTGCCGTACCGGCAACGCCATGTTGAAGATACGGTCCCACAAGCTGCGCTCCACGGCAAACATGCTTCCCGGCGAAGGCTTCACGGGCGACGGCACCACCTTTGACGGACTGGTCCAGCACCCCTATGAGCCGCGCGCGTTCAGGCCGGAAATTACCCTGATTCTGGATATCGCCACCCGCAAGTGCGTCGGGGTGTCCATCGATACCTCGGAAAACGGGCTCACCGTTCTGGACGCCTTCCGAGTCGCCTGCATCACCCATTGCGTCCCGTATTTTTTCTATACAGACAACGGGCCGGGGTACGCAAACGCCATGTCTACCAAAGAAGGTACGGGCGTCCTGACACTGCTCGGCGTGATCAGCAAGACGTCCATTCCCGGACGCCCGCAGGGCAAAGGGCTCATGGAGCGGGCGGTCAAGACCATCCATACCGATCTGGCGAAACGGTTCGCTTCCTGCGTGCATCGGGACATGGATCAGGACACGGCCCGGACGTTCCGGCTTTCCGTCAACAAAGACATCAAAAAATACGGAAAATCAGAACAGTTGCCTACATTTGGCGTGTTCTTTGAGGCACTGTGCTTCCGCATTGACGAGTACAACGCCACGCCCCACACGGCCCTCCCGAAGTTTACGGACGCGAACGGCAAGCGGCGGCACTATTCGCCCGGCGAATACTGGAACGTGAAGCTCGCCGAAAACCCGGAATACAAGCTGTTGCGGCTGAACCCGACGCTGCATGACGATCTGTTCATGCCTGCGGCGGAACGCCCCGTTCATAACAACTGGATCAACTTCGCTGGCAAGAAATACTACGCCGACGCCCTGTGGTCTTGGAACGGAAAAAAGGTGCTGGTCCGCTATGACATGCACGATCCTCGCTACATCGTCGTCCAGACGCCCGACATGGTGAAGATATGTAGGGCACTCGTCGACGGCAACACTATCGATTATCTGGACATGATTTCCGAAGCCGAAAGGAAGGCCGGGGTATCGCAGCGCGCCAAGCTCGCAAGGGCACAAGCGCAGGTTCAGAAAAAGCTCCCCGGCGCGACGGTGGTCTACAACGGGGATTCCATCGGAGCCACGGCAACCGTCGTCAGTTCCATCCGCCCGATCGGGCAGGTGGTTGACGTGGAGCCGCTGGCCGCTCTCGAAACGGATTTCTCGGACGAGGAAGAAGGGACGCTCACGCAATCCGTTCGCCCCGGCAAGGCCCGGCCTGCCTTTGAGTTCCCTTACGAGCGGTACGAGTACCATATGACTCACCCGGATTCATGGACGCAGGAAGACCGCGACTGGCTGGAATGGTACGTCCAGACCGAAGAGTACGCGGATTATTTACCTATTTTCATAAGCAAAGGCATTGCATGGGAGGAAACGTCATGCGCAAAATGTTCGTAAAGACAGAGAATTACCGCAAGTTCGTCAGCGCCGTGAAGGCCGTTGAACAGCGAGGTGCCGCCGAAGCCGGGATGATGCTGGTCTACGGTGTGCCCGGTCTTGGCAAAAGCCACATCGTAAGCAGTTGGGCCGCCGAAACCGGCGCGATCTTTTTGCGGGCAAACAAGGATTGGACGCCCCGGTATGCGCTTTCCGAGCTTGCCGCAGCGCTTGAGATTGACGGGCGGGGCAACTCGCAAAAGCTTTTTGCGCGTCTCTTGAAGCCTATCGCGGCGAACCAGTGGCCGATCGTTATTGACGAGGCCGAGTTTACACTGGCGAATCAGGCGGCGTCCCTTGAAAAAATCCGGGACATTTCCGACCGAGCCGAAAATACGGTGATTCTGATCGGCATGGGAAACATTCAGAACGACATCAAGCGGTACGGGCAGATTTCCAGCCGCATCGCGCGGGTTGTCGAATTTTTGCCCGCTACGCTTGAAGACGTGCAGTCCGCATGTAAGCAGCTCGCCGAAGTTGAAATGTCACCTGAGCTTATGGCGGAAATCCATCGCCTCTCGCGCGGCTGTATGCGTGAAGTGCTGAACATGGTTCCCGTTGTTGAGCGGGTGGCGAAGACCAACCGGCTTGCCTGCGTTGGCGTTGATGATCTCGCCGGGATTCCGCTTTCCCATGACTGGCAAAACCGGACGCCCGTTACCGTGAGGCAGTCGGGCGGCAAGAGGAAGGTAGCGTAAATGGACGCGACGATCGGACAGGCCATGCTGGAATTGCTCGCGGACGGCAAGACCGTACTGAGACGCGAAATGGCGTCATGCCTTGGCGTCCCTTCCGAAGTCATCCGTAAGTCGTGCGCAACGCTTGTTTCTCGCGGCTTTATCCTTGATATGGAAGGATGCTGCCAGATTACGGACAAAGGCAAGGCGTTTCTCGCATCCATGAAAAACTGTTCAAACGGCCCACAAAAAGGCGATTTCGTTGCCCGTTCCCGTTTTTCCCTGCGGACCCGCGCTTGGAATCTGATCCGCATGAAGACCGCTTCATGGAGCGTCGACGACTTGCTCATGACCCTTGCCGACGGGACGGAGAAGGACGCGGAGCGAGGTCTGAAACGCTACGTCCGGGCGCTTTTGAAGGCCGGATACGTCGAACGGACGCCGCGTAATCCGCAGCTTTTCCGGCTTGTCAAGAATACCGGACGGCTTGCCCCGGCCCTGAATACCCCGGCGAAGACGCTCACCGATCCCAACACCGGGGAGGTGCACTATGTCTGACGATTGGCTTTCCCTGCTCCGCGCCCGCGTCGCCGAGATCGGCGTTGCGCCGACGGCCCGCGAACTTGGCGTCAGCCACGGTTCCGTCAGTACGCTGATCCATGAAAAGTATCCGGGCGACACGTGGCGCATGGCCGATCGCGTCATGAAACGCTACGCCCGGAATCCCTGCCCGTACAACGGCGAAATGGTGAGCTATCACGATTGCGCCCGTTATGCCGGAAAAGTCCCCACGTCGAGCCCGGCGGCTCTGCGCCGCTGGCGGGCGTGCCAGAAATGCGAATTCAACCCTAACCAAAAAGGATAACGTTATGTTTGCCGAAAAGATCGAACGCCAGATTACCCATGCCGAGACGGTTCTCCGCACCAATCCCGCCGGAATCGCCGATATTCTCCCCATAATCCTCAAAAACCTCAGGGGCGAAATTTCGGCTCTGAAAGACGCCGAAGACGAGGCGCTCAAGCTCTACATCGCCAACCAGCACGCCAAGGAGGCGCTCAATGCTTAACGAATCCCAAATCCCCGAAGGCTACATGGAAAACGCGCAAGGGTGCCTCGTGCCGCGCGCCAATATCCGCCCGATCGACATTGAGCGTGACGCGCTGGTCAAGGAAAAGATGGAGAAGATCAAGGCGCTGCAAGCGGAAATGCGGGCCGTCAAGGCAAGCCTTCTTTCGGATGTGGACGCCTTTGTCCAGCTTTCCGGCGAGCGGTACGGCGTTCGGCTCGGCGGCGTCAAAGGCAACGTGCAGCTCCTTTCTTTTGACGGCAAGTACAAGCTGTGCCGCGACTACGGGCAGTTGCTCACGTTCGACGAGGGATTGCAGGCGGCAAAGGAGCTGATCGACGGGTGCCTGCGCCGCTGGTGCAAGGATTCCCGGCCCGAGTTGCGCGCTGTGGTCGAACAAGCTTTCAAGGTCGACAAGAAAGGCCGCATCAACACCGGGGCCGTGCTCGGCCTGCGGCGAATCGAGATCGACGATCCGGACTGGAAAGAGGCCATGCGGGCGATCACCGAAAGTCTGCAAGTACTGGACAGCCGCGTGTACGTCCGGGCGTATGAGCGGAATGCTTCCGGCGCGTATCAGCCTATCAGCCTCGACTTTGCGAACGTGTGAGGTGGATTATGGCGACGGTATCAAAGAAGGATGTTGAGCGGCTTTCCGGGCTGTACGCCGATCGGCTGACGCGTAATGTCAGCTACCGCGTTGAAAATATGGATGAATTGACCGGCTCCGATGTGTGGCGTGAGGCGTCCGACGAGCACAGGCGGTTCCTTAAGAGCCAGATCCGGGACAAGGCGTTCAAGTTGTTGATGGACGCGGGCTTTCCGCCGGATGCCGTCCGGCGGATCAGGGAGGGGAGAGAATGAAGTTTGCGGATCTGGCCGTCAGTGCCTTTCTGATCCTGTTCCCGCTCGCGTGGCTGGCCTCGTCCGCCTATGCGACTTGGAAAGAGTACCACCGGCATATCGAGCAGATAAAGACGATCGACAACATGCGCAGGAATAACGCCGCGACGGAAAGCATTCTGAAAAAGTGCCTGATTGCATGGGTGAACCAAAAGACGCTTATCGTCTATCGCGATGAAGACGGCTTTATACAAGTAAAGGCCGTGGACACGGCGGGGGTGGAAGAAATCAACAATATATTGAAGGAGCATCAAGATGAATGAAGGCGAAGTCCAAGAATGCAAGCAAACGGTCAAAGACAAGCGGCTTGACGCGACGCTCGCCGATTATCTTTCGCTCATGCTTAATGCGGAAACAGCTTGTTTGACGGCTACGCACAGCGTTCCCGGCCTGTTCAAGCTGAAAGTTACGTTTGAGTTGTTTGACTCTGAAAGCGCGGATCGGGGGTGAAGGAATGGGTATGTCTTTTGATGAAGAATTGTTGATTAAGAAGGTTGTTGAAAGACCTTGGGAAGCGACCATAGCGCAGGCCATACGGGTTATGGAAGGAGCCGATATCGAAGCTCTGGGGTTTAAATGTAAGATAGGCGACGGGAGATTTAAAGTGGAGCTTACACTAACCGAACTTGGCGAAGAATGACGCGAAACCGCCCCATGCGGGGCGGTCGTCCGGGTTGGCTACCGGGCCTGATGATGCGAGCCGAAAGGACGGAACGTCCATAAACCGATAAACAAGGAAGAAAGGGAATGAGCGACAGGCCGATTTCCGACAGCGCGCTGAGTATTGTCCGTGAGATGTGCGATACGGTGCATCCCGATATCCAACTACCGACATCTATTGTCAAAGAGATGATCGCCCGCATCGATCGGTGGGAGGCGCAACCCAAAACCTTTGATGATGCTATGGCGGCCGCCGAGCGACATATGGCCGAGGCATCGGAAGCGCTCAATCTGGCAATGACGTATGCGCATGATGAACGCCCGGATGTGCTGCGTATACTTTCCGCAGTTAGCAGCGGAATGGAAGAAGTGTCATGGGCTATCATCGAAGCGCGGGCGTTTAAGTAGGGAGAAGGGGATGAAAAACATGTCTAAGGGTGAGAATGAATTGCTAAGTCCCGACTTCGAGAGCGGGATGCTCGTGGGGTTTGCTGATGGCCTGTCGCTTATGCACCAGATGCTTACTGATACGGTCAAGGTCACAGCGTCTACGATTCCGGTAGTTAGCGCTTTCCTGAGTGGCTTTGTTGACGGCATGGAAAGAGATATGCCTGCTATGTTGAAGGACTACCACGAAACAAAGGGCCTGTCCGTGTCGCTTGAAGTTACTGTTACAAGTAAGGATGAAAAATGGAATTGATTGACCATATGCCCGTCACAAGGCGCGACGGCAAGCTGATTGTCGGCGAGGGCGTCAAGTTCGAGCGTATCCGCCGGATTACCGGCTACCTTGTCGGCACGGTGGATCGGTTCAACAACGCCAAACGAGCGGAAGTGAAAGACCGTGTGAAGCATGTAAAGATGAACTGAGCAAAACGGCCCACATGGGCCGTCGCCGGATGATTTCCGGCCTGATGAGCACAAGCAAAAAAAGGAGACGCCATGACCGTTGCAGAGTTTATCGAGGAGTTGCAGGAAGATTACGATCCCGACGTTCAGGTTGAAAGTATCCACATGAAAACGTCAGATGGAATGATCTACTTCTACGGAGCAACGTCGTTCTCCGGGGGTGACGGTGAAAAGGAGGAAGAATGATGTCCGCACTTCCTCGCCCGCGTCGACGGAAGGTGAAGCTGTAAGAAAGCTCCTGACGTTTTCCAAAGAAGTCATCATAGAGGCATTTCTCTCCGTTAGCCCGTTTTTGAATGTGAACTCCGTTATTTCTGAATGTAAAGAGATATATAGGGATAACCAGTTTAAAATGCTCATGAAACGCGACGAGGAACTCAGCAAGCAGCGGTGTATACTCGCAAACGCACAACCGGGAGACATAGAAGAATTTTGTGTATGGAAGAAAAAGATGAAGAAGCTCATCGACGAGCAGAACATCATAGAAAAAAAGATAGACAGGCTTTTAGCCAGATAAACAGTGCGAAACGGCCCACACGGGCCGTCGCCGGATGATTTCCGGCCTGACGAGCACAAGCAAGAAAAAAAGGAAGGATACATATGCCCCGTTTCATCCCCACCCGCTCCGGCGCTGGCATTCCCGCCATTCAGGACACGGCAAAGAAGCGTATCGTGGCGACTTTTTTTATTGATAAAGACGCCCCGGACGCCGCCGAGAACATGCTCAAGGTGTGCTGTGACGCTCTTAATGCCGTGGCCCCGACGGCCCCCACGCCGAAGGCCGCGCGGGAACGGTGCGGAAAATGACACGCTCGGATAAAAAATTCTGTGGCTCTATTGGTGTACGTTTTTGCACCATCCGCATGAAGATCGAGCTTTCCCCGGCGGAAAATCACGGCGGCCCCGCCGGGCGCTTCCGGGTCCGGCTCGACCGGCGCTGGTACGATCTGGAGGATCGAAAGCTGTTCCTTTGCGCCGATGAAGTCGCCGCCCTTGCCGCCGAGTTCGCGGCGGGCGGCGAGATCACGCCCGTGACCGTGCCGGATCTTCCTGTAAAGACCCGCGTCAAAGTGCCGCGCGGCGTACCGGGCGCGTCGCCCGTCTGGACGGGTTACGTCGCCAGCGCGCCCATCCGGGCCGCCGATGGGCGTTGGTATGTCGCCGTCATGGTGTACGGCGGCGTTGAGCTTCACCCTGTCGACAACCTTGTGAGGTGCTGAATGGAATCGCGCAAGTCGCTTATGGCAAAGATACATATCGCACAGAAAGACCTTGGGCTTGATGAAGATACCTATCGCGCCATGCTGTTCAATTTGACAGGCAAAATCTCGGCTGCATCCTGCACGGATCGCCAGCTTGTTGCGGTTATCGCCGCCCTGCGCAAGCGCGGATGGAAAGGGAGCCTCCCAAAGGCCCCGAAGGTTCGCCCGGAATTTGCGGAACTGCTCAAGAAAATCAATGCGCTTCGCCTTGAAACCAAAAAGCCGTGGGCATACGTCGAGGCGATCGCCAAACGTATGTACGGCGTGGGGCTTTCTTGGCTTGACGGCGAACAGCTCGGCGGCGTGATCACGGCTCTGGTCAAGCACCAGCGGGCGCAGGAGAGGGCGTAATGTCTGACGAGCGCCTGCCCCGCAACGCCCGCGACATCATCGATCGCCTTGGTCCCGCCGTGACCCTGCGCCTTATAAGGGCTCTCGGCGGGACGACGATCCCCGTGCCCATGCGGCTGACGCCCGTTGGCGAAGCCCGTTACAGGAGGCTGTGTGACATGATCGGGGAGGATGCGGCAAAGGCCTTATGCCGGGAATATGCCGGAACGAATCTTTATATTCCCACATGCAGGCAGGCCGCCGCCGATGAGCGCGACGCGGCCCTTATCAGGGATCGGGACGCAATGGCCCGCGCGGGGCTGTCAGAGCGTGAGATCGTGACGGGGCTTGCCCTTAAATATCATCTTTCCGATAGGCATGTTTGGCGCGTGCTTCACCGTGTCCCGGAAGGGAAAACTTCTCTTTTTCCGCTACAACGGCAAGGGCGGCTGTTATGACCGTTCCCCGCCAATTTCACCCGCTGACATATGTCGGCTTTCGTAAATCCCCGGCACTGGTAGCTTGCCAGTAACCGGGGATTCCTCTTTCTGGAATCCCGCAAACCATAAGGGGTTTCAGATGAAGTTCTTTGTAAGACTGCTCAATCCGCGTTTTCAGTTCTTCTTTTTCGCCGTTCTGGCGCTTTTTGTGACCGGCCTTGTGGCTTTCTGCTCGCCTGAACAGTTCCCGATCGTCCGTTACAAGCTCTCGCTCGGTATGCTGGCCGCCGTAATCGCCGTCTTTTTCGATATGGCGGCGTTTCCTTACGCTTCGCCCGACTCGTACCTTGACGACGACTGGCGGAAAACCCCCGACGCGGATCGCCCGCATGAGGCGGATTATCCCGTGGCCATGTATTGCCGGACGCTCTTTATTGCGGCGTGCCTGCGCCGTGTGGCTATGGTGGCCGTTTTCGTCCTTGCCGTTTCCTTGGGGCTGTAGCCATGCGCGCCGTCTTGAAACAATGGGGCATGGCCTTTCTGGAATGGCTGCTTACCGGCGTAGCGTTCGGGCTTGGCGTGCTGCTTGTCGCGGCCCTGTTTTTAAGTATCTGCGCGACGTTCGCGGGCGCGGCACAGGCCGAAACCGTCACTATCCCCCGTGCCGCCTATCAGCACCGGGACACGTTGATCCGTGCCTCCCGCGTCGTGTGGGGACTGGACGCGCCGGTGTCCGTTTTCGCTGCGCAAATCCACACCGAGAGTTGGTGGAAAAACAGCACGGTGTCGAGCGCCGGGGCGCAAGGGTTGGCGCAGTTCATGCCCTCCACGGCGAAATGGCTCCCCACGGTTGCGCCGGAAGTGGGCGCACCCGCGCCGTTCAATCCCGGTTGGGCGCTCCGGGCGTGCGTCACTTATGACAAATATCTGTGGGATCGGTTGGCGGCGAAGGGCACGCAAAAGAAGACGCTGACGCCCTGTGACCGCATGGCCTTTGCCTTATCCGCATACAACGGCGGCATGGGCTGGACAAACCGGGACCGTAACCTTGCCACCAGGCGCGGCCTTGATCCCGATCGATATTTCGGGAGCGTCGAGACGGTCAACGCGGGCCGCCGGGCGTCGGCGAAGCGCGAAAACCAGCGGTATGTTTCCTTCATTTTCGAGCGTCAGGCGGCTTACGTAAAGGCCGGTTGGGGGCCGGGGGTGCGCTGTGAGTAACCGCGCCGTCGCGCTCGTCGGCGCGGCCTTCATTCTCGCGGCGGGCATCTGGATCGATCGTTTGTACAACGAACTTGAGTTGCAAAAGGCACAGTATGAGACGCGGATCGCAGCTTTGGCCCAAGAGGTATCGGAAAAGGAGAAGGCTCGTGCCGAGGCCGTGGCCACAGCCGAGCGGGACGCCCGCGAAAGGCTGGAAAAGGAAACGGCCCGGGTGGCCGCATTATCCGCCGAGCTTTCAGACGCCCGCAAAAAGCTGGCAAAAGAGCGTCAAACTTTTGATGCACGTCTGCAAAAAGTGGCTCTTGCCGCTCGCCGTGATTGCGCTGGTTTGTCTTCTGACTGGGTGCGCCTCTACAACGAAGCCCTTGGACTTGCCGCCGGTTCCGGTGGTGGCCCCGGAAGTGAAAGCGCCGATCCCGCCGGAACTGCTCAAAATGCCGGACAGGCCGGACCCACTGAAACCGGGATACGCGGCGACGCACTAGCGACGCCTGAGGACGTGCTTGCCCATGCCCGCGACTACGGCGGGTATTGCCGGGGGCTTGAAATCCAGCTCGGTACGCTGGCGAGGGTGGTGTCGCCGTGACGATGGACGCGCAGACGGTTATTCTGGGGCTTCTCGGCCTTGTCTGCGGGCTGCTGGCATACTGGGCTACCCGGCTTGAAGGGCGCGTGGACGAACTCAAGGAACAGCAACGGCAAGCCGTTGAAGAAATGCACAAAAACTATGTGCCGCGTGAGGATTGCCGGGAACGGACCGGACAGATCCTCACGGGGCTGGAACGGGTCGACGACAAGCTGGATCGCGTCGCCGACTCGGTACGCTCAGGGGGAAGTCATGGAAAGCAAGCATGATAACGAGGTGTTGCAGGCGCTGGCCCGCATTGAAAAGAAGGTTGACGCGCTGGCGGCGACGGTCGAAAGCGGGCAGGAACAGGCCGCTGCGGGCAGTGTGGTTTCCGGTGGGCTTTCCGGTGCCGTGGTTGCCGTGGCCCTTGTCTATGCTCAACTTATTCTTGGGGTACGCGCGTAATGGCCCATCCGAAAAGCAAACGCATGGCCCTGCGCTCGGCATACTGTTATAAGGCGCTGTCTCTTGAGGAGGCCGCCGCCCTTGTCGGTATTTCCATCGGTACGGCCCGGCGCTGGAAGGTCGACGCGCAAAAAGCCGAAGATGACGATTGGGATAAGGTCAAGGCGGCGTCAAGTCTGGCGGGCGAGGGCATGGAAGCCGTGGCCCGCCAGATGCTCAATGACTACGTGTTGCAGCACCGCACATTGATGGAGCGGATCGGTAAGGATGAAGACATGCCGCCCGCCGAAAAGGTGGAAGCGCTGTCTTCCCTTGCCGACTCTTTTGCAAAAACCATTGCCGCAAGCAAGCGCATTTTACCGGGAATAGACGAGCTGAGCACATCCACTAATCTTATTAGAATGCTTGCTGATTTTACAATCAAACATTTTCCGCAACACGCTTCAGCACTTTTAGAGGTGCTGGAGCCATTCGGCGATCTGATTGAGAAGGAGTACGGAAAATGAAAAAACTTTCCGCTAAACAGTTCCGGTACGCGATTGCCGACATTGCCGCCGCCCTGCAACAACAGATCGAAGCTGATTGCGAGGGCTTCCCGTCCGATCCCAAGGCTTCCGCCAAGCGCCGGGAACAGGCGCTTGCCGACTTTATCTTTTTCCGGCGCACGTACTTCCCGCACTACTGCACGATCCCCGGCGACAGCACGTTGCATACATGGCTTGACGCCGCCTTGCCGCGCATGGCCGAAGCCCGCGAAGGCCAGCACATCGCCCTTGCCGCTCCGCGCGGCGAAGCGAAAAGCACATTTATCTCCCTGTTTTTCGTGCTGTGGTGCGTGCTGACGGGGCGCAAGAGGTACATTCTGATCATTGCCGACGCGCTGGAGCAGGCCGCTATTTTGCTTGAAGCGGTCAAGGCGGAACTGGACGGCAACCCGCGCCTTGCTATGGACTTCCCCGCCGAAACAGGGCGCGGGCGCGTCTGGAACGTCGGCACCATTTTGACCGCCCAAAACGTGAAGCTCCAAGCTCTCGGCGCGGGCAAGCGTATGCGCGGCCTGCGTCATGGCCCATACCGCCCGGACCTTGTGATTCTGGATGATCTGGAAAACGACGAGAACGTCGCCAAGCCCGAGCAGCGGGACAAGCTGCAAGACTGGCTGCAAAAGACCGTGCTCAACCTCGGGGCCGCCGACGGAAGCATGGATGTGGTCTATGTGGGCACGATCCTGCATTACGATTCCGTGCTGGCCCGGACGCTGGACAAGCCCACGTGGCAGTCCAAACGGTTCCGCTCCATCGTCCAGTGGCCGGAACGGCTAGATCTGTGGGACAAATGGGAAGCCATTTTGCACGCCGACGGCCCCGTTGCCGCCCGTGCCTTTTACGATCTCTATCAGGACGATATGGAGCGCGGCGCGGTCGTGTCGTGGACTGCGGGCCGCCCGCTGTACCAGCTTATGACCAAACGGGCGGACTCGCACGCGGCTTTTGACTCGGAGCAGCAGAACGATCCGCTGTCCGGGGACGACGCGCCGTTTGCCTCGTGCATCACGTTCTGGGTCGACCGTTCCCGCGACTGGTTGTTGTTCGGGGCCGTTGACCCGTCTCTCGGCAAGCTCGGCGCGGGCCGTGACCCATCCGCGATCCTCGTCGGCGGGTTACTCCGCGACACCATGACGCTTGACGTGGTGGAAGCCAGTATCAGGAAGCGCCACCCCGACCGCATCATTGAAGACGTGATCGCGCTGCACAGCGCGTATCATTGCCTGAATTGGGCTGTTGAGGCCGTGCAGTTTCAGGCGTTTTTTGCCGACGTTCTGGCACAGCGGGCCGCAGCCCGTGGCCTCGCGCTTCCCGTGCGCCCGATCATCAACAGTACCGATAAGCAACTACGCATTGAGACATTGCAGCCCTATTTCGTGCAGGGCCGCATCCGGCTGCACACCTCGCAGCAGACGCTTATCGATCAGCTACGGCACTTCCCGAAAGCCGACCACGACGACGGGCCGGACGCGCTCGAAATGCTCTGGCGGCTGGCCGTCGGCGGTTTCGTCAGCCTGCGGGATGCGTTCGAGCGGGTGCCGCGTCAAAGCCCGTGGGGCGTGCGGCCCAGCGAGGACGACGATTTTGATAGCTTCGATACCTACGGGGGATGGACGTAATGATTTTTAGAAGACCGGCAAAACCGCGCCCGCGCAAGCGTGATGCGCTTTCCGCGCAACAGACGGAAACAGGCGGCGGCTTGACGCCCATGCTCTACCTTGAGCGGTGGGGCAATATGACCAACCGCCTGACGCCTTCCCGTTTATCCTCCATTTTGCAAGCCGCCGACGACGGCGACATTGCCGAGCAGCACGTGCTTTTCGCGGATATGGAAGACCGTTGTGAGCATCTGGCGGCGGAAATCGGCAAGCGCAAGCGGGCCTTGCTGACGCTGGATTGGGAAATCCTTCCGGGCCGGGCAAAGGACAAAAAGGCGGAAGGCGTGGCCGCCGCCGTGCGCGAGCAGTTCGACATGCTGCCCACAACTTCGGATCTCCTGCTCGACCTTGCCGACGGCATAGGCCACGGTTTCGCGGCCCTTGAGATTGAGTGGACGCAAACCGGCGGCCTGCATATCCCGGCGGCCTTCCACCACCGCCCGCAAAGCTGGTTTCAGGTCATGCGGGACAACCGCAACGTGCTGCGGTTGCGCGATGGTTCCTATGAAGGGGCCGAACTGTGGCCCTTTGGTTGGGTCATTCACACGCACCGCTCGAAATCCGGGTGGCTTCCGCGCGTGGGGCTTTTCCGCACGGTGGCGTGGGCGTACCTGATCCGAGCCTACGCCCTTGAAAGCGCGATCCTGTATACACAGGTCCACGGCCTCCCATTCCGGCTTGGGAAGTACCCGCCCGGAAGCTCCGCCGAAGACAAAGCCGCGCTCAGAACCGCCCTTGCCAATCTCGGACGGGACGCTTCCGGCATTATTCCGCAGGGTATGGAAATTCTTTTCGAGTCGCCCGCCAATGCCACGCAGGACATCCCGGGCATTCTTGTTACCCGGTGTGAACAAGGCATGAGCAAGGCCATTCTCGGCGGGACGCTGACCACGCAGGCGGACGGCAAAACGTCAACCAATGCGCTTGGCGAAGTCCACAACGAGGTCCGGCACGATATCCTGACATCCGACGCCGCGCAGATCGCCGCGACGATCACCCGGCAAATCCTTGCGCCGCTGGCCTATCTGAACTGCGGCGTCAGCGATCCGGCGTTGCTCCCGTGGTTCCGGTTCGACACAAGGCAGGCCGAAGATATTCAGGTGTTTGCCGACGCACTCCCCAAGCTGGCGTCAGTGATGGATATACCGGCGGCGTGGGCGCATGAGAAGCTCAAGATTCCGCAGGCCGAAGAAGGGGAAAAGGTGCTTGCCGTCAAGCCGCAGGCCATGCCGGAACCCGCCGCGCTGACCGCAAGCGCCAAGGCCGAGGATGGCCCGGCGTCAAGCGGGTATGCGGATCAGGATGCGATCGACGCCATGCAGGCCGACGATGCCCTTGCCGACGCCGCCGAAGCCCTGCTTGCGCCGCTTATTGCCGAGATCGAAAACGGGCTGACGCCGGAAGAACTGCAAGAGCGCCTTGGCGATCTCTATCCTCAGCTTGACGAAACGCAACTTGCCGACCTGCTCGCGCGGGCGTTTTTTATTGCCGATCTGTGGGGGCGCGCCCATGCCAGGACCTGATCTGTCCTACGCGCTTGGCCTCACGCCGGTGGAGGCCGTGCGCTACTTCCGGTCAAAGGGCATCGCCGTTACCGAAAACTGGCATGATCTCTGGCAGGAGGCGCAGGCTCGCGCCTTCACCGTAACGGGCATCACGAAGCTTGATCTCATGCAGGACATCCGGGGTGCGGTCGATGCGGCGATCAAAGAAGGCAAGACCGAGCAATGGTTCCTGAACGAACTTACGCCGATCTTGAAGAAAAAAGGCTGGTGGGGAAAAAAGGAAGTGACGGACCCGGACACCGGGGAAGTCCGGTATGTGCGGCAAGGCAGCCCGGCGCGGCTGAAGCTCATCTACCGCCAGAATACGCAATCCGCCTACATGGCGGGCCGCTACAAGCAACAGCTCGAAAACGCGGATTCCGCCCCGTACCTGCGCTATATCGCCGTACTTGATCAGAAGACCCGGCCCGCCCATGCCGCCCTGCACAACATGGTTTTTCGTTATGACGATCCTTTCTGGGGCGCAATGTATCCGCCGAACGGCTGGAATTGCCGGTGCCGCGTCGCCGCCTATTCCGAATCCCGTTTGAAGCGCCGGGGGCTGAAAGTTTCCGACAGCGCCGGGCATATGGTCACGCGGGTGGTCGAAACCGTCAACCGGCAAACCGGGGAAGTCGTCCGGCGCACCGTCACCGGCTACCGGCACGGCGGCAAGGGCTCGCTGGAATCCTTCACTGATGCGGGATTTTCATACAATCCCGGCAAGGTGTGGCTTGAAGACGCCCTTGCGAACGTGCCGGAACCCGCACAGGCGGTTACATGGAAGGATATGGGCTTGCGCCCCCTGCGCGACGTTCCCGCCGAGGAGCGTCTGCCTGCGCCGGAGCTGTTGCCCATAGCGGACTCGCAGGAAGAGGCGGAAAAGCGGCTTGCCGAGGCGTTGGGCTTTACGGACGAGCGCCAGCGCATCGTTGAGACGCCGATGGGGAGCCGCGTTATCCGGCGCGAATTGCTCGCGCATATGGTTGAAAAAAGACCGGACGCACGGGAACGGTTCGCAAACTATGTTTTGCCGACGCTCACACAACCTTTTGAGGTTTGGCTTAAACAACACGAAGACGGGACGCTGCGGGAAAACTATATCGGCCTGTTCCGGGAAACCAAGTATTCGTTACTGGTTGTTGTGCGGATAAATCGGGACGGTTCGCTCGTGTGGAACATAATGCAAAGGGAAGACAAAAAAATGGACAAGCACCGCGAGGGAATGCTTGTCTATAAAAAGAAAAGCTGATCCGGGGTCAAGTCTCCCTGTCAGGAACATCCGGTCCAGCAGGGCCTTTCAGCTGCGCATTGCTCCGGCAAGCCCGCAGTTTCGCGCCCGAATCAGCTCGTTGAAAGAAGGATACCCATGATCCGCATAGATGTAAACATCGACACATCCGATCTCGAAGCCGCCATTTCCCACCTGCGCGAAAAGGCGCAGGACACCACGCCGATCATGCGCCGGTGCGCTGACGTACTGGCGGGGGCCGCCGAAGGCGCTTTTGACGATGAAGCCGATCCGGTGACGGGCGCGAAGTGGCAGCCGCTTGCGGCTTCAACGGCGGCGGCCCGTGCCGCCAAGGGGCATTCCGGCAAAATATTGCAGCTCACCGGAAGTCTCGCCTCTTCGCTTGAGCGCGACTTTGGGCGCACCTACGCCGTCGTCGGCACCGCCAAACCCTACGCGGCTGCCCACCAGTTCGGGGCTGTGACCAAACCGCATGTGATCCGGGCGCGCAACGGCAGAGCGCTCAAGATCCCCGGCGTGGGCTTCCGCCGTTCCGTCAACCACCCCGGATCGACCATTCCGGCGCGCCCCTTCCTTGGCATCGGCCCGGACGATGAAAAAAAACTGCTCGACATCTTCCGGGACGAGCTGCACAAGGCGATCTACGGCTGATCGCCGAATCGCCGTTTTCAGGGCCGTTTTTCTTCCCGGATGAAGAACGGCCCGCGTTTTCCCTTCACGCATTTTTTAACGGGGGTCTAACGGCCTTCATTCGCGTATCGCTTCTTTTTCTCCTCCCCCGTTTCCCGTCCGTACCCGCTCCCCCGCCTTTTCACCCGCTGACATGCGTCAACTGGCGCGCTTCCCGCGTCCTGCTACTCTGACGCCATGAGTACCGCATACACCTCCTTCATCGCCGCCCGCGTCCTGACCGATGTGGGCGGCCCCGCGCCCGGACGTATCCAGCTTTTTCCGATGGGCGAGTTTTCCGCCCGCGACGGAAGGCCCGGCACGCTCAAGGGCGTCAAAGCCAAGGCGTGGACGCTTACCTTTGACGATGCCGCCGCCGTGATCGCCCGCTGGCGACAGCGGGAGACGCCGCTTGTCGTGGACTATGAGCACCAGACGATAAACGCCGCCGAAAACGGCAAACCCGCCCCGGCGGCGGGCTGGATCGAGTCGCTGGAGGCGGGGGCGGACGGGCTTTACGCCACGGTCAAATGGACGGAAGCCGCCCGTGTCTTCATTAAAGCGGACGAATACCGTTACATTTCCCCCGTTTTTTCTTTTGACCCCGAAACCGGGGCCGTGCTCGAACTGAAAAGTGCGGCCCTGACAAACTACCCCGCGCTGGATGGTATGGACGCCGTGGCCGCGCGGACAGAGGAAGATTCACCTATGAAGAAAGAAACGCTTGAGGCGCTCCGGCACTTCTTCGGCCTTGCCGCCGACGCCGACGAAGACGCCGCCCTTGCCGCGCTCAAGGCGCAGGGCGACGGGCAGACGTTGACAGCCATGCTTACCGCCGCCAAGGAAGCCATCCCCGATCCCTCCAAGTATGTCCCTGCCGCCATACTCACCGCCGCGCAGGAAAAGAACGCGGCGCTGGCCGCAAAGGTCAAGGAGCTGGAAGGCAACGGCGCTCTCGCCGCGCTCACCGCCGAGATCGACGCGGCGCTGGCCGACGGACGTTTGCCGAAGTCTTGTGAAGCGTGGGCGAAGGCCACCGCGAAGACGCACCCGGACGCCGTCAAAAGCTATATCGCGTCTTCCGTTCCCCCCATCGCCGCTCTGACGTCCACCCAAACCGGGGGCACCCCTCCCGCCGGAACGCCGCATGTCGCCGCCCTGACGGATGAGGAGCGGTACGCCTGCGCACAGCTCGGCATGACCGAAGCGGAATTTCTCGAAGCCAAGAAAACGGAGAAAAAGTAAATGGCAATCGTAACTTCAAGCCTCATCCAAACCCTGCGCACCGGCTACTCGAAAGCCTTTCAGGAAGCCTTGGCGAAAGCGCCGACGCAATGGGCCAGCGTTGCGACGCGCGTACCGTCGGGCAACAGTTCCAACACCTACGGCTGGCTCGGCCAGTTCCCCAAGCTGCGGGAATGGACGGGCGATCGCGTCTTTAAGAGCATCAAGGAGCACGGCTACGCCGTGACGAACAAGCTCTATGAGGCCACGGTGGACATTCCCCGTACGGCCTTTGAAGACGACGAACTTGGTGTCTACTCGCCCCTGTTCTCTGAAATGGGCTATGCGGCTGCCACCCACCCGGACGAGATCGTCTTCGGGCTTCTGGCCGCAGGGAGAACCACGGATTGTTATGACGGCAAGAAGTTCTTCGCCGCCGATCATCCCGTCTATCCCAACGTCGACGGCACGGGTTCGGTTGTGAACGCCTCGAACCTTCTCCGGCCTGCGGCTGTCGAAAGCGTCGTTACAGACAAAACGGCATGGTACCTGCTTGACGTGTCCCGCCCTCTGAAGCCTTTTATCTTTCAGGAGCGCACCACGCCGGAATTGCAGGTCATCACGAACCCGGACAACGATACCGTCTTCATGAAGGACAAAATCCCCTACGGCATCCGTTACCGCTGCAACGGCGGGTATGGCTTCTGGCAGCAGGCCGTGTGCTGCACCGACGATCTCACCGCCGACAACTTCGAGCTTGCATTGGCTACCATGCAAGGCTTCAAGGCCGACGGCGGGCGGCCCCTTGGGCTTGGCTTCGGCGGTAAGGCCGGGACGTTGCTTGTCGTCCCGCCCACGCTGCAAGCCGACGCCCGAAAAATCCTTGTCGCCGAGCGCGACGACATGGGCGCGTCGAATATTTGGTTCGACGCGGCAACCATCGTAGTCTCGCCGTGGCTGGCGTAACCGCCTACGCCACCCCGGATCAGCTTGTCGCCCTGTTCGGTGAGGATGAAATGCTCACCCTCGCCGCCGGGGCGGACGGCGAGCTTGACGAAGCCCGCGTCACGGCGGCGATCGAGTGGGCGTCAAGCGAGGCGGACAGCTATCTGTCCGCCCGCTATCCGACGCCGATCAGTCCCGTGCCGCCCATTTTGACCAACTGCGTCGGCGACATCGCCCGCTATCGGCTCACCGGGCACAACACGCTGGAAAACGAGGTTATCCTGCGCCGCTATGAAAAGGCGATCGATTGGCTTTTGCGCATTGCGAAGGGGCTTGCCGATCTGCCGGGGCAGGACGCGGGCGGGGAATCCGGGGACGGTACGGACGGCGTAGGCATTACGCCGGGAGTAAGGGACTGGACATGATCGCAACCATTGAAACCGCCATTGTCGAAACCATCCGCGCGGCCCGCCTGCCGTACCTGCGGTATCTGGGCACCTACGGCGGGGAACTGGACGGCGAGCCGCAAAGCATCGTCCGGCAAACGCCCGCCGTGTGGGTGTCATACCGCGACGAATCCGCGCCCGATCCGCGCAATACGGGCCGCACACGCTGGACGGTCAAAGCGACGTTCTCCGTGCTGGCCGCCGCCCGCAGTCTCAAAAACGAGGAGGCCACCCGCCACGGCGACGCCGTGCAGGTGGGCAGCTACCAGATGATCGAAGACGTCCGGGCGCTGATCGGCTTCAACGATTTTGGGTTGTCCGGTGTCGACTACCTGCGCCCCGGACGCACTCGGACGCTGTTTAACGGACGGCTAGCCGCGTGCGGCATGTCAATCCTCATGCAGGAATGGACGGCGCTTTACGATCTGCGCGTCCGCGAGCCGGGGCAGCGGGCGCTTGACGTCCCGCCCGGCGCATATCTTCCCCCGGAAGGCACGCGGCTGCCGGGCGACGCCCACGCGAAAGACGATCCGTACCTCCCGCCACTGTCAGGATTCGCCCTGCGGTACTGGCTGAAATCGCCGCTTGATCCGGATACCGACGAACCGAGCGCCGTTGATCTTATAACCCTCAACATCAACAGAGCCGACGGCAGTCGCGGGCTGTAGCCCGCCTTGAGAGAGGCGAGCGCGCAGACGGAACTCGGTTCCGGCTGTATGGATGCGCGACGCCGAACGGCCAAAGGACACAACATGCTTACCGTGAAAGCCCGCCCCGGTGTTGCCGTGCCGATGGAGCATGACCCGCGCCGGTATATCACAGAGTCATCCGGCCCGGTCAAAGTGCCGGGGACGCCGTACTACCTGCGGCGTTTGCAGGACAATGATCTGGTGATCGTCCTGCCCGCCGAACGCGCCTACACACATGACGAGGAGACCGCCAATGGCTAGCGCGAACGTCAGTTTCGACAATATCCCGGCAAGCATCCGCAAGCCGGGAAAATACTTTGAGTTCAACACGAAGCTGGCCGTCCGCACGCTGGCGACCAACCCGCAGACGGTTCTGATCATCGCGCAGAAAACCGCCGACGGCACCGCCACGGAAAACGTCCCCGTGCAGGTCTTCGATACCGACACGGCGGGGAAGCTGTTCGGGGTCGGCTCGCAGGCCGCCCGCATGGTCCGGGCCGCCATGCGCGCCTACGGCTACGTCGATCTGTCCGTCCTGCCCATTGCCGACGACAGCGCGGGCGTTGCCGCCTCCGGTTCTCTCAAGCTGACGGGCGACGCTACGGCGCAGGGCGTCATCACGTTGACGGTTGCGGATACGGAAGTGTCCGTTGCAGCCGCAGCCGAAGATTCCGCCGCGTCGCTGGCGACGGCCCTTGCCGCCGCCGTCAATGCTGAAAGGGACTTGCCGGTCACGGCGCAGGCCGCCACGGGCACCGTCACGCTGGCCGCGAAAAACAAGGGCACACTCGGCAACGGGATCGTTCTTGCGTACAGCAACACCGTTCCCGGCATCACGCCGACGTTGACCGCCATGACGGGCGGGCAGAAAGACCCGGACATCGCCGAAGCGCTGACCGCCGTCTTTGCCGCCGACTATACGATCTATTGCGTGCCGTGGGCGGTACAAGCCCCGCTTGCCGCCCTGCGCGAGCATCTGGACAATGTGGGCGGCCCGATGGAGCAACGCGGGGCGATCGGCGTCTACGCTTCCACGGGTACGCTGTCAGCCGCAACCACGCTTGCAGGCCAGCTCAATTCGGGCCGCATCACCGGGGCGCTTTTGCCCGGTTCCACCACGCCGCCCGAACAGATCGCCGCAGCCTACGCTGCCGTCTTGGCAAGCGAGGAAGACCCGGCGCGCCCGCTCAACACCTTGGTACTCACGGGCGTGACCGTGCCGCCCGTGGCCTCGCGCTTGGGCCGCACCGAGCAGGAGGTCTGCCTGAAAAACGGCGTAACCCCGCTGGAAGCCGGGCCGGGCGACGTCGTCCAGATCGTCCGGGCTATCAGCACATACACCGTCAACGCGGAAGGCACGGCGGACGTGTCGCTTTTGGACATCACGACGATCCGGACACTGGACTATGTGCGCAAGGCGATCCGGGAGCGCATTTCCCTGCGCTTCCCCCGCGAAAAATTGTCCACCCGCACGCCCCCGAAAGTGCGCTCGGAGATCCTCGATGTCCTGCGCGGGCTTGAAAGCCTTGAGATTGTCGAGGAAGTGGACGCCAACGCCGACGGCGTGGTGGTTGAGCGTGATCTTCAGGATGCGAACAGGCTCGACGCCAAAATCCCCACCGACGTCGTCAACGGCCTGCACGTCTTCGCGGGCCGCATCGATCTTTTGCTGTAAAAGGAGGCGCATATGGCGCTTGAAGAATATGTCGGCGCTGTCGTCGTCGAAATCGACGGGCGGGAGATTGAAGCCTTTTCTTGTTCCCCGTCCGCAAATACGGGCCGCAAGCCCGTCAAAACCATGAACCGCACACAGCGGATCGCCGGGTACACCAACGGCGTCTATGAGTACACCCTTGATCTGTCCGTCCCGGTTGAAGCGGACGGCGACACGATCGACTGGGAAAACGTCATTGACGCCAAGGTGGTCATCTACCCCGTAAAGGGCAACCGCCGCACGGCCTATACCGGGTGCGTTGTGACGGAAGTGGGCGAGCAGTACGAAACCGAAAACGAAGCAAAACGCGACATCAAGATGTTCGCGCAGGACAAAAAGGAAGAGTAGCGCATGGATACGATTAAAGGGCAATTTGCGATCGGGCTGTGGGACGATAAGAGCAAGGCGTTCCAGCGGGATTTCGAGATGCGTCTTGCTACGCTCGAAGACACTGAGAACGCGCTTGAAGACACGCCCGAGTATGCCAGCACGGCGCGCATCCGGCGGCACGAATGGGCGGCCTGCCTGCTTTCCGTCGGCTGCATCCCCGGCGACGAGATAACGCCGGAGCGGCTGGCGGAGCTGGCCAGCGTCGAGTTCGGCATCCTCGCCGACGCGCAGGATCGGCTTGTAAAAAAGCTCAGCGGCGGGAAAAGCGCCTCGCCGACGTCCGCCTGACCATCGCCGCGCTTGTCCGGCACGGTTTTTCCCCCGCCGACGTGCGGGGGATGACCGGGCCGGAGGCGGTCAGTTACCTTGAGATCTTTTACCCGAACCCCGACAAGGGCAAGAAAAAATACATCTCACTGAAAAGAAAGAGGAAAGGCAATGGCCCGCGATCTGGAAGTCGAAGCAAGGCTGACGCTGAAAGACGATCTCAGCAAAAAGGCCGGGACAGCGCTTGACGCCGTCAGCAAAAAGGCGCGCAACGCCGGGAAGGCCGCCGACGCGCTGGCGGCTACGAAAAAGGACGCGGGGGCGCAGGCGTACGAGCGGACGGCGCAGGCCGCCGACAAGGCCGCCACCGCGATCGACAAGGTGGCCCGCTCGGCGGATCGGGCGCGGGACGCCAGCGGGCGGTTCGTCAGCGGTTCCGGCTCCGGGCTTGGGCGCGTGGCGCAGGACGCCGCGCGGGCCGAGCGGAGTATGGGGCGTCTCGAAGCAATGGCCCGGCGTACCGGCACCGCCCTTTCCAAAATGGGCGGCGCTATGGGCACCGCGCGCGACGTCGGGGCCGGGCTCATGGCTGGCGGGTATGTGGCGGCACGGGCGGTGCAAAAGCCGATCGCCTATGAAAAACAACTCGCCGGAATGGCGAATGTCGCCTACTCGGATCGTGGTGTCAAGGGGCGCATTGCAGGCATGAAGAAACTTGATGCGGTCATTGCGGCTTCCGTGCGGGAAGGCGGCGGAAGTCGCGAGCAGGCAGCAGGAGCGCTTAATTCCATGCTCGCCGCCGGTACTGACATTGAGACTGCAAAGAACCTGTTGCCTGTTGTTCAAAAGGCCGCCACGGCTGCGCAGGCCGATCCAAACGAGTTGGCGCTGGTGTTGGTCAAGGGGATTCAGCAAGGCCAATTCAAGCCCGAGCAAGCCAAGGCGGCGCTGGAAAAAGCTATCCGGGCCGGTGAAGCCGGGCAGTTTGAACTCAAGGACATGGCCCGGTGGTTGCCGCAGATCATGGCGGCGGGCAAGGGTATGAAGGGAATGGAGGGGTACGAGCAGCACCTTGCCAATCTGCAAGCCGTCGCTCAGGTGACGGGTAGCAGTGATCAGGCGGGCAATGCCTACTTCAATCTCCTTGGCAAACTGACTGCCCCGGACGCCGCAAAGAACTTTGAAGACTTCGGCGTCAATCTGCCAAAGGAATTGTCCGCCGCCGCACAACGAGGGGAAGATCCCGTATCGGCCTTTGCCCGCCTCGTCGAGCAGCGTGTCGTCAACACGAATAGAAGCTACAAGAAGATCAAGGCGCAGCTTGCAACCGCCAAAGGAGCCGACCGCCAAGCCTTATTGCAACAAGCGGCGGAGATTTTGCAAGGTTCCGCTGTGGGGCGCATCATTCAAGACAGGGAAGCCATGCTTGGACTTGTCGGTGTAATGAATCAGGGAGCGACGAAGCGTGACGTGCTGGATCAACTCAAAGAGGCGGACGGGGCTATTGATACATCTTATAGTGTCATGGCTTCCACAACCGACGCGCAGCTCCAGCAAGCGGCCAATGAAAAAGACATTGCCGCCAGCGACGCCTTTTCCGAAGTCAAACCGCATATCGACAACATGCTTACCGGCTTGCGTGACGCGGCACAGGAATTTCCCCGGCTGACGACGGTTGTCTATGAAGCCGCGACGGCCCTTGGCGTATTCGCCGCCGTCGGCATGGCGTGGGGCGGCTCCCGGATGCTTCGCGGGGGAGGCGGAAAGGTGCTCGGCGGGGCGGGCAAACTTTTGGGCGGGGCAGGGAAAACCGCCGTTGAGGCTGGCGGCAAGGCGACCCTCGCCAAGACCGCCGCCGATGTGGGCGGCAAGGCCGTACTCAAGGGGACGGCGCTGGAAGCCGGGGGCAAGGCGGTTGCAGACGCCACGGCGAAGACGGTAGCGAAAGAGACCGTACAGGCCGGGGCAAGGACGCTCGGCAAGGGATTTCTTGGGGCCGAGTTTGCCATGTCCGCCTATGACATTTGGCAGACTGAGAACGACCCGAACCTGACGCGCCAACAGAAAGATCAGGCGAATATGGCTACCTACGGCGGTTTTGGTGGTGCGCTTGCCGGGGCGGCTGCGGGCGCTTCCGCCGGTTCCGTCGTGCCGGTGATCGGGACGACGGCTGGCGCGCTCATCGGCGGCCTGCTCGGCTGGTGGGCGGGGCGTGAGGCCGGGGAAGGCGCGGGCAAGCTTATTTACAGCGATCCCGTGTCAAAAGCCCAAACCGAGGAACGTCAGCCGATCGAGCTGAACGCGAAACTTGCCCTTGAGGTTGACGGTCTGACGCTCGCGGAAGTCATGGAAAAGTATCAAACCGAATACAATTTTAGGTCAAACTGATGGGCTGGAAAACCGAACTTCTCGACGCCTCTTTCCGGGGCGTCACGTTTGAAGTCGAATCAGTGCAGGACGACGGGGAAAAGTCCATCGTCGTGCATGAATACCCGTACCGGGCCGGGGCCGAGATCGAAGACCTTGGGCGCAAGGCCCGGCGCATCCGCATCACGGCCTTGTTCTGGGGTGAAGACTACCTTTCCGGCGTGGCGTCCCTCGTCAAGGCGTTTGAGGAAACCGGCAAGGGCGAGCTGATCCATCCGGTCTTCGGCTCCGTACAGGTAGCGATCACCCGCTGGGGCATTCCGCACAAGGCCGACGATCCCGATTACGTCGCCCTTGACTTCGAGGCCGTCGAGGCCGAACTGGACAACCCGTTTTTCGACTATCAGTCTCCGCGCGCCGGGGCGGAGCAGGCGCAGGCGGTGCTTGACGCAAGCATTGCCGACGCGCTTTCTTCCGCCGCTTCAACGGTACGCGACAAGCTCGCCGTGGCGCAGGAATACGCTCAGGCCGCCCGCGCCCGCGTGGAAAACGTACTGTCAGCCGTGCTCGACATATACGACGTGGGGCAATCCGTCGTCCGATCCGCGCTTTCATACGTCAACTACCCCGCCGCGTTCATGTCGGATTTGCTCGCCGTGCAGTCAAAGATCACATCCGGCGTCGATCTGTCCGGTTCCTTTTCGGCGTGGACCCGGCTTTCGGATTCCTTCCCGCGCCTTGGGCGCACCGGCGAGACCGTCAAGAGCGAGCCGGTCGTGGGCGGCGTCTCGTCCCGCGTACAAGGCTACGTGTCCGGCGGCGCGGATGGACGCGCCGAGCCGGTGCTTGCCGTCAAAAAGGCCCCGGCAAAACAGCCCGTGCCGTCTTTGACGCCCCCGGCCCCCGGCGCGGGGACGGTGGAAGACGTGCCCGTCATGGCGGCGACGGTGACGCAGGCCGCACAGCTTGCGGAAGCCGCCGGGGGGATGCTCGCCGACGAACTGGATGATCCGGTGATGACTCCGCAAGAAATCGAGGCCGTGGTCGGCAATGTCCGCGAACGGGTACAGGATTCCATTGACTGGGTCCGGGCCGTGGCGGACACGGAAACGGCCTACGCGGCCTCTGAATCCCTGCGTACCATTGCCGACGCCGTGCAGACGTTGGGGGCCAAAGTTTTGGAGACGCGCCCGCCGCTTGTCGAGCACATCGTCGAGACGGAGTGCAACGCACATCTTCTTGCTCACAAGCTGTACGGCGACTTTGCCCGTGCGGCGGAAATCGTCCGGCTGAACCCGCAGATCCGCAATCCGAACTTTATAGCCAAGGGGCAGGCCCTCCATGTCTACGCCGACTGACGCCGACCGCGTGACGCTGCATATCGCCGGGCACGTGCACGGCGACTGGTTGAAGTACAGCATCGATTCCGATTTCTTCACCCCGGCGGACGGCTGGAGCGTGTCTTTGGGCACGCCAGCAACGGCGTTGCCGGAATACCTCCAGCCGTGGGCCGAAGTGCAAATCCGCGTCGGCGACGAGCTTGTCATGTCCGGGCGCGTCGATCGCGTGCGGCACGCTTTCCGCAAAGGCGAGCATGTGCTGGACATTCGGGGACGTGACGGGGCCGCCGTACTGCTTGACTGCTCGGCCCCCATTTTCGTCAGCCGTGAAATCACCTTGCCGGAAGCCGTCGCCACCGTGGCCCGACCCCTTGGCATCGCCGAGCTCGACATCGCCGGGCGTGACGCGGCTTTCGTCAAAGTGACGGTCGAGCCGGGCATGTCGGCATGGGAAGTCATCCAGCAGGCCGCCGAAGCAAGCGGCCTGTGGCCGTGGTTCACCCCGGACGGGACCCTCAAGATCGCGGCCCCGGATTACACCACGCCGCCCGTCGCGGCCCTGATCATGCGGCTGGACGGCAAGGGGAACAACGTGATCGACATTGAGATCGATAAGGGCTGCGAGCGGCGCTACTCCGAAGTGACGGTCCTCGCACAGGGGGCCGGGACGGAAAAGAAAAAGAGCAAAAACGCCATGAAGGGCAAGGCCACGGACCCCAATGTAAAGTGGCACAGGCCGTTGATCGTCTCCGAAGGGTGCCTTGATTCCCCCGGCGACGCCCTGAAAAAGGCCAAGAAACGGCTTGCCGACGGCGTGATGGACAGTTTTACCATTACCGCGAAAGTCCGGGGCCACCGCACAAGCGACGGGAAGCTGTGGGAACCGGGCCAGCGCGTCACTTTGAACGGCGACAAGCACGTTTATTTTCTCACCCGGCGCACGTTCAACGGCGGGCGTGACGGCACGACCACTACGCTCGTTTTAAAGCCCGACGGGGTTTGGTTGCCGGATACCAGCAAGAAGGGCAAGCGCGGGAAGAAGGGCAAAAAGCCCTTCTCAGGCTCATGGGACTATGGAGACAAGCTATGACCACCGCGCAGATGATCAAGGATGCCATTGCCCGCGCGCTCGCCGCCGTGCGCCTTCCGTTCCGGGCCGTGCTTGGCGGGCTGAACGGCAAGCCCGGCGTACAGCTTGCGCAAGGCGACGCCCTGAACGGCGAAAAACTGGAAGCGTCGGAAGTTTTTCAGCAATTCGGCTTTACGTCCGGGGTTCCTGCGGGTTCCGAGCTTATCGTTTTACCCTTGGGCGGCAAGACGGCGCACAGCGTCATTATAGCGACTGAAAACGGCGCGTACCGTGTGCAGGTCGGCGGTGGTGAAGTGTGCGTCTACAACCAATGGGGCGCGAAAATCACCTTGAAAAAGGAAAAGATCATCGAAGTGGACTGCGATCACTTTATCGTGAAAGCCAAAGAAGACGTGCTGATGCAGACAAAAAGCTACACGGTGCAGGCGGACGCGGGCGTCACCTACCAGACGCCCGGCCTTGCCTATGGCGGGACCGCAGGCCGCAGCCGCGCCGCCGGGCGCACCGTGGCCCGCATCACCGGCGATATGCATCTCGACGGCGAACTCACAACTACCGGCGATCAGACGGCGGCGGGCATCTCCACCGCACATCATACCCACCGGGGCGACAGCGGCGGCACAACCAGCGAGCCGCAATAACCGCCTTTTCTTCCACTCACCCGCTGACATCCGTCAACTGGCCCGCGTCCATGCGTTTGGTACTATCCGCGCATGGACGCTTTTCTTGATCCCTCTTCCGGCGATTACACCGGTGAACGCATCGCAACGCTGGCGAACGCCGTCTACTTGCGCCTGATGACGCCCCTCGGCGGTTGGTGGGCCGATCCGTCTTTGGGCTCGCGCCTGCATGAGCTGACGCGCGAAAAAGACGTGCCCCGCGTGCGCACGCTGGCCCGGCAATACGCCGAACAGTCCCTTGCCCCGCTGGTCAATGACGGGCGGGCGCGTTCCGTCAGCGTCACCGCAGACATGCCGCATGACGGGCGGTGCCTGTTGCATGTTGAAGTGGTCGACCTGACGGGCCGCCGTTCCTTGTACTCATACCCGGTCAAAGTGAGCTGATATGCCGTACACGCCCCCCGATTTTGCGACGATCCGCGAACGTATGCTGCGCGACGCCCGCAACCTCGATCCCACGGCTCCAACGGGTGGAGACAGTGATCTTTTTATTCGTTCGTCCTGCACCGCTTCGGCTGTTGAGGGGCTTTACGACTATCAGTCATGGCTTGCCCGCCAGCTTTTGCCCGATACCGCCGATACCGAGCATCTGGAGGCGCACGCGGGCTTGCGCGGCATCGTCCGCAAGGTGGCCGTGGCCGCCTCGGGAACCGCGACGTTCACCGGCACGCCGGGCGTCGTCTTGCCGTCCGGGGCAAGCCTGAAAAGCGCCGCAGGCACCCTATACCAGACCACGGCTGACGGGACCGTCGGCGGCGGGGGAACCGTGACCGTAGCCTGTGCCGCCGCCACCGCCGGAGCCGTGCCCGATCTGATCGGCGACACGGTGACGCTTATGCAGCCGCCTACCGGGATTGAAGCCGTCGGCACGGCCACGATCACCGGCGGCGCGGACGCGGAAAGCGACGCTTCGCTTCTGTCCCGACTACTTGACTACATGCGCAACCCGCCGGGCGGCGGAAATGCCGCCGATTATCGCCGGTGGGCGAAATCCGTAGCGGGCGTCGGCGAAGCGTATGTTCACCCGCTTCGTCAGGGAGCCGGAACCGTTGACATTATTATTACGGGCGACGGCGTCATTGCTTCTGATGAAGTTGTGCGGGCGGCGCAGGCGTATATCGACGAACAGCGCCCCTGCACGGCAAAGGCGTCGACCGTGATCGCGGCTGTGGCGCTCATCGTGGACGTAATGCTCAAGGTCGCACCATCCACGGGCTACACGCTTCAAGCGCTCGCGGCCCCGGTACGCGAAGCCGTGCAAACCGTCTTTGCGGACTACCAGCCCGGCTCTCGCGTCTACCTGTCGGCGCTGATCACCGCCGCGTCTACAGTTCCCGGCGTCGCTGACGTGAGCGTCGCCGTTCCTGCGGGAACGATCACCCCGACGGCGATCCAGTGGCCCATGTGCGGCACGGTGACGCTGGAGGCGGTGTAATGGGACACGCAACCCTTTTGCGGCGGCTTTTGCCGCCCACAAGCTACGATCCGAACGGCGCGCGCCTTGGCGTATCAGTCGACATGGAAGGGAAGGAGCTTGATCGTGTGCTTGCCGACGCGCCGCACGCCGTCGGCGCGCTCCGGCCATTCACATATCAGGAGTGGCTCGAAGACTATGAGCGCGTCTACGGCCTGCCTGACGCTTGCTTACAGTACGGTTCCCTTTATCAGGATCGGCTCGGCTTCATCGCGCTGGCCCTGCGTGAGCGCGCAGGCATTTCGATCGGCTGGCTCGTCCGATACGCTGCCCTCGCCGGGTACGACGTCACGATCTCGGAATTTTCCCCATTTGTCGCCGGTTCCCGCGCCGGTGACGCGCTGACGAACGGCGCATGGCTCTACGCTTTTACCGTCCACGCCGCAGGCGAAATCGCGCGGCGGTTCTGTGCCGGACGCTCGGTCGCCGGGGAGCCGCTTGCGGATTGGGGCGAGGGGCCGCTTGAATGCATCATCAACAAGTACAAACCGGCGCACGCCGTGGCCCTGTTCGCTTACGGCGCGTAAGGAGACAAAATGCATCGCATCGACACTTCAACGGCAACCTCTGACGGCCTTTTTACCGAAGGCGATCCGCTTGTTCCGACCCCGGCAACCGTTGTTTCGGCTGACTGGCTGAACAGTGTACAGGAAGAACTTGCCACTATCGTGACAAATGCCGGTCTTGAACTGCAAAAGGCGGATAATACGCAAGTACTCACAGCCATTTTGCAGATTATCGCACGTCAAAGTTCCGAGCTTGAGCGCCTGCGCCTGCTTAAAATCGGTTGTCCGATGTATTGGCGCAGTACCACGCTCC
>OLFS01000314.1_pt1 | contig 48032 bp, 42 predicted proteins | sample 1605491 | NCBI WGS metagenome assembly OLFS01 (sample SAMEA3888921, study PRJEB22519) | human gut metagenome | biome: human gut; feature: human-associated habitat; material: faeces | place: Denmark | collected 2011 | reverse complement strand
TAAGCCGACTACGGCGTGATAGCTGCCATTTATCTTCCTGACAAAACAGCCACCCAGCCCCTGAATACCGTATGCACCTGCTTTATCTAACGGTTCACCGCTGGCGACATAGCCCGCGATGTCTTCGTCTGTTAACGTTCTGAAAGTCACATCGGTGACCACCAGGCAATCGAGAATGTGCTGGCTGTCGGCCAACGCCACTGCCGTCATCACCTGATGGGTCTGACCCGATAATTTGCGCAACATCTGCGCCGCATGCTCTGCGTCGCGCGGTTTCTCCAGCACTTCTCCATTCAGGATAACGATAGTATCCGCACCCAGCACCGGGAGATCCTGCGCCGTTTGCGCGACACCCGCCTGTGCTTTCTCGCGCGCCAGACGCACAACATACTGCTGCGCGCTCTCCTGCGGCTGACGCTGCTCCTCAATGCCTGTAACAATACGTTCAAAGGTCACGCCAAGTTGCGCAAGTAACTCCTGACGACGCGGAGAACCGGAAGCTAAATACAGAGAAGTCATAGAAACCTTTATTGCACTGCAAACTGCTGACGGACTTTACGCATCAGCAAGAAAATCCACGGCCAGAGCACCCCATTGACTACACTACTCCAGAACACTTCCGGTCTGAAAGAGACGTTAATCACTAAAAACTCTGCCCAGAAAACAATAATATCCACCACCAGCGAAAGCAACATGACGACCAGCGCCTGCTGCCATAATGCGAGGTTGCGGAAAAGCTGGTATTTCAGCGCCACCAGGTAAGCAATGATGCTCATCGCCAATACGCGTACGCCAAGCGTCGAGCCGCTGATCAGATCCAGTATGGCACCCATCACAAAACCTGTGCCCACATTTACGCGATGAGGCAAGGCCAGGATCCAATACAACAAGATGAGTAACACCCAGTTTGGCCGGAAAACAATCAGGTTATCCGGCCAGGGCATGATTTGCAGCAACAGCGCAATGAGGAAAGAGAGCCAGATTACCCAACGTCCCTGGCTACGATAGCTCGCCACTATTGCCCTCCCGGCGCACGCGCAGGCGGTTGAGCACCACTTTGCGGCGGCGTAGCCCTTTGTGGAGAGCGATTAGCAGCAGGCTGTGTGGGCGCAGCAGGCGCAGTAGCTGCATTTCCTGTCGTCGGTTGCTGCGGAGTCGGCTGAGCGATCCCCGTTGCCGGTTCAGGTAACTTTGGCCCCATCGCGTCTGGCGAAGGCAATACCTGCGGCATCATCTGCATCAGACGTTCATTAGCAACACGATGCACCTCTTCCGGCGTCATCGGGTTAGCGCCGTTACGATCCGCGCCCCACAGCAGCAGCAGATAACGCAAACGTTGCAGTCCTGCAGTCGGACGCGCCTGAATCACAGTATAAGCGCGCTGGGTATCGAGTTTTACGGAAGAGACAACCGCGACCGGATAGCCTTCCGGGAAACGACCGCCCAGACCGGAGGTCACCAGCACATCACCAACACGAATATCCGTATTCGCTGGCAGATGCTCAAGCTGCAAATCATCCGTACAACCGTTACCGGCTGCAATTACGCGGATATCGTTGCGCAGCACCTGGATTGGCAGCGCGTGGGTCGCATCACAAATCAGCAGCACGCGACTGGTCAGTTTAGCGACGGCCACCACCTGACCAACAACACCTTTGTCGCTGATGACCGGCTGGCCTTCATAAACGCCATTAACGCTACCTTTATCGATAACAACTTGATCGCTATAAGGATCGTTAACCGTGGAGATAACCTGAGTCACCATTTTCTGCTCATCCTGACGCAGCGGGGAACCCAGCAGCTCGCGCAGACGCGCGTTCTCCTGTTTGTATTGTCCAAGCATCAGCAGTTCACTGTTTTTCAGCAACAGTTCCTGACGTAACGCCCGGTTTTCAAGTTCTAGTTGGTCACGCGAGGCCAGCGTCTGCGATACGCCATCCAGCAATTCACGAGGAGCATTGGAAACAAAGTAGAAAGGACTGACGGCGGTATCCATATAAGTACGGATTTGACTGAACGTCCCCAGGCGGCTGTCGGCAATAATAATGCCGAGCGCCACCAGCACCGCCAGAATAAGGCGAATCTGTAGCGACGGGCCACGGCTAAAAATTGGCTTCATAAGTTATGCGTATTCTCGTATCAGACCAGGCAGGGTAAACAGACATTTCCCCTGCCTGCATCCGATTACTCTTCGCTGAACAGGTCGCCGCCGTGCATGTCGATCATTTCCAGCGCTTTGCCGCCACCGCGCGCCACACAGGTCAGCGGGTCTTCAGCAACAACGACTGGAATGCCGGTTTCTTCCATTAACAAACGGTCAAGGTTACGCAGCAGTGCGCCACCACCGGTGAGCACCATGCCGCGCTCGGAGATGTCGGAAGCCAGTTCCGGCGGAGACTGCTCCAGCGCCACCATCACGGCAGCCACGATACCGGACAGCGGCTCTTGCAGCGCTTCCAGGATTTCGTTGGAGTTGAGAGTGAAGCTGCGCGGTACACCTTCAGCCAGGTTGCGACCACGGACTTCAATCTCGCGCACCTCTTCGCCCGGATAGGCGGAGCCGATCTCGTGCTTGATGCGCTCGGCAGTCGCTTCACCGATCAGGCTGCCGTAGTTGCGACGAACGTAGCTGATGATCGCTTCGTCAAACTTGTCGCCACCGATACGGACGGACTGGGAGTAGACCACACCGTTCAAAGAGATGATGGCCACTTCAGTGGTACCACCACCGATATCAACCACCATGGAACCGGTCGCTTCGGATACCGGCAGGCCGGCACCGATGGCAGCAGCCATAGGCTCGTCGATCAGGTAGACCTCACGGGCACCGGCGCCCAGTGCGGACTCCTTGATGGCGCGACGCTCAACCTGGGTTGAACCGCACGGTACACACACCAGCACGCGCGGGCTGGGGCGGAAATAGTTGTTGTCGTGAACCTGCTTGATGAAGTGCTGCAGCATCTTCTCGGTCACGTAGAAATCGGCGATCACGCCGTCTTTCATCGGGCGGATTGCGGAGATGTTGCCCGGGGTACGGCCCAGCATCTGCTTGGCGGCATGACCGACAGCAGCGACCGATTTGGCGTTCCCGCGCTCTTGGCGAATGGCGACAACTGAGGGTTCGTTAAGGACGATCCCTTGATCTTTTACATAGATCAGGGTGTTGGCAGTTCCCAAATCGATCGACAGATCGTTGGAAAAGACGCCTCTGAGCTTTTTGAACATGGCTACGGGAAATCCTAAGAATTTGGAGGTGCAGAAAACCGGCTAACTTTACCAATGCCCACCCCAATGGGCAAGCGCTCAAACTGTCGCCAATCAATCAGGCGCGACAAAAATGCGAGTCATCACTCACTCGCACACGCTTGCAAACACTAATAAACAAGGATTTAGGGGGATGCTGTTGAGCCAACCCCCCTTTCACATCATTCAATGCAATACTTCGCGCCGATAAATAATTCTGTCATTACCCCGGCTGGAGCCGAAAATGGCCTCACCTTGCAGGTTGCCGTCATTGGCACTCGTTGGGTCAGACAACCAGAGGGGCTGCGACGGCTGTTTTGCCAATTCGACCTTGTAGGGAATGCGCACCGAGATGTCCGGCTTGGCAAAGTGGAACAGGATCTCCCCATCTTTCGCCAGTGCAGCATCCCCACCTGGTGCAGAACTGCCCAACCCCAGCTTGATCTTGCGACCCGCTCCCAAATTCAGCTCGCGAGTCGCCGCATCAAAGGTGTGGCCCGGATTGAGGAAAGTGAACCCCTGATTGGCCAAAGAGAGCTGGGTACATTTATCTTCCTTGTTTTGCAGCCAGTTGCCCGCTTCGTAATATTGCATCTGCAGTGGAATGGCCAGCGGCGCCGAGGCCAGACCCGCCGCCGTACCAGCCTGCAGGCGGCCATAATAAGCCGTCATGGTGTTATTCACCCGCGTAGGAATCGTCAACTGCTTGGCATTGCAGTTGACCCCTTTGGTACAACCATTCTTGATGCCAGGATTCAGGTCAGCGTCAGCCATGAAAGTGACTGAGGGTGACTCCTCATCAAGCACTTGCAGGCCAAAACGCAGTAACTTAAAGGGCTCTTCGGGAGTGGTCAGGCCGGGATCGCGCTCAGAAAGCCGAGCAAAGCGGCTCTGGCTGTCAATATTGGCTTCGCCTGATGCCCAGTTGGCCATCATGCTCCCCACTCGATCCGTTCGATCAATCCCATCATGATTATTGCCTGCAACCAGATAGAGCCGCCCCTTCGCGAACTCGCCACCATAGTTTTTGGTCACCCCGGCACTCTTGTTACGAGCCTGTACCGCCATCTTGACCCCGAATGGCTGACTCATATAGCTGAACTGCCCGCAAGCAGGCGTAAGCACCCCGCTCAGCAAATTGAAATCCCAAGGGACAAAACGTCCCACCGGCACGCTGCTGGCAGGAGGGATGGTGTAGCCGAAATAGCCCGTAGATACAGTGCTTCCTTCTGGCGACTTTGCCACCGGTGGTGTCGCCGTCATCCGGAACACTCCCACCTCGCTCACAGTCTGGCTAACGTTATTGGCACTGTTGGCCGCAGCCACATGGCTATAGGCGGTAGTACCCAGCGTTGCATTGGTGCCCGGATTGGGTGCCACCAGCGTACTGCCCAGAGCAATATTGGGCAGGGCGAAGTTGGGCGTAGTCTGATTCCCTACGCAGATATCCCCATCATTGGCCGACTCCCAGGCCATCGCCTTGATATCTACCTGAAACGTCTCCCCCGCTTTCTTGAAGACCGGACAGGTGCTATCACCTGCCGCGCAGACCCCTTGCGGAGGGGTTATACACAAGCCGACAGGACGTGCCACAAACGTGTCGGACCCCGTCATCACCAGACCCGCCGTCTCACCACTGCCATTATGACTGGCTGAAAGCTGCATCTGACCCGCATCCGGGTAGGTCACTTTTTTCAAGGTCGCTTTACCCTGATTATCAAAAGTCAGGTTGAGGGTGGTTGGTGTTGGTGAAGAAACACTGCCGGCATAAGTTGCAATAGCGTTGCCATCGATGGAGATCTTGCTACCAAAGCTATTGGTATTTGGATTGTTGTACGTTCCCCAAAAGCCGACAGACCTCACGCCGGTAAATCCGGGCACACATTGCTTGGTAATGTCGTCTTTTTTAACCGCACTGATAGTCACATCCTGAGGCTGGTTGGAATAAGTATCAGGCACATCAAAGAAGAAGCCGCTATCGGCAAAGTTCAGGGTACAGGCTGCCGCACTGGGCGTACCGGCCCCAGCCTTGCACAAGGTTTCACTGAGTGGTTTGACAGCAGGAACGGAATTGCTCACGCCCAACGTAACTTGGGTCTGAGTATTGTTACGCAACAAAACTTTGCCCGTTCCACCGGTAAAGGTCACCGTATTGCCACTCACATTGTTGACACCAGACAATGGGTACCAACCACCATCCTGGAAACTCTGTGGCAACAAGGAAACAGCAACTTGTTCGGTAATCAGCAGACTGCAATCTGGATTTGCACACGCCTTGATAGTGATCTCTTCCGGATTGCAGGTCAGAGGTTGACCCGAGTACTGCAACTCGAAATGATCTACCTGAACGCCTACCTCTCTTGATTTCAGCGCACATATTTCTACGTTATCGAGTTCGTGAATATTGGTCAGGGCACCTGTAGAACCTGTCAATGACACATAAAAGTCTTGCGGTAACGGACTTTGCCCCAATGCAGGATCCAGCGCATCAAACGAATCGATAAGAGAAATAAACCCGCTTCCCGTATCACGCTCTACTTTGACCATCGCTCGCCCACTGGTTCGTGAATCAATCGTCAGACGGTAACGATGGTTGGCGCTACCGTTACCATCTACCTTTGGACTCAAGCAACTGGTATTAACATTGGTAGTTCCGTTATTACAGGTGCCTCGCAGATAGTTATATCCGGAAAAATTGGATCCCGAGCCACGCACGACAACCGATTGCGGGCGATAGCCCACACTTCTCCCCCCCCCAAAGGATGAGAAGTTGCCATATTCATCCAAGCCAAATCCGAGCCAACCGCCAGCAAATCCAGGTGAGTTACTCGGTTGATAATGGCCATAACCCAAGGGCCCCCCAGCAGCACCTGGCTGTGGCGTCACCGACGCGTCAGAAAGCACAACTGTCATACCATCTGCACCAGTGCTCGTGCCACCATAGGCGTAGTGATTAAATGTCAGCGTCACCAGATTGCCAGCAGCAGGAAATAGCCGCTGATAAGTCGCAGAGGTTGCTTGTCCCGTGCTGGCTTGGGTCATCCGTAAACGTCGGTCTGCCGTAATGGATGGTATAAATCCTCCTGCACTCTGCTTGACGGCCCACCTATCACCGAGCGGCTGGGAGAAGTCATCGGTCTCACAAATCAATGTCGAGCCACCACAGGGATGACGTTGACTATATAACTCAGCTATCTGAGTATCTGACAGGGCCGAACCATAAATAGCAACCTCATCAATTCGGCCATTAAAGCTGCGACTATCAATATAATCCCGGCCAATCTCCAAATTTTGTGTATTTGCTCTTAACGAGTTTGCATCATTACCTCTAGCTGTATCAGCGACGCCATTGATATATATTTTTTGACGTTGATTGCCAGCAGCCATTGCATCATAGCGAATGACTATATGAGACCACGTATTTAACGGTATTCTGGTGTTTGTTGTCAGTGTCCGGCTCGCGCCAGAACTTCTTTCCCAATACCAAAACACCCTGCCTTGACTATCCAGATGAAACTCATAGTTGCCATCTTTTGACACGATGGAATACAAATTCCCAGCCGATGGTAGACTTACCGGATATACCCAAGCAGAAACAGTTAACTGATTGGAAAATGACAGGCGAGCGTCATGTGATACCTCAACGTATTGATTACTGCTGCCAATAAACTCACCATAACCACAAGTGCCAAGATTATTCGCGTTTGCAGGTAATGCAGGCGACACCGTATTTGTTTTAGCTCCCCTCATTGCGCGACCATGCAGCATATCAGCAACAGCGTTTTTGACCTCTCCTGCAACACCAGTCCACTTACTCTCTTCAAGCTGATACAAGGCAACAGGTGCCGGGACACAAGCATTTACCGGATTTGACACTGGTAGGCAAGTACCAGTCACAGAGCTATTGTTGACATTCACCACCCCACCGGCATTATTTGTTGCAGCAGTCAGATTGCCATAAACCGTAGAATTGGTAACAGTGATATTATTTGATGTGGTCGAGATAATGACAGGACTTCCCTGAGATCCCAGTTGGCTACCTGTAGCATTAAAAGAGCTAGCCCCAGAGACACTTCCACTAGTCATATTAACTGAGTTGAACGTCACTGGATTATTTGAGCGCATGGTAATATTACCACTATAAGTTCCGCCAGATATCGTCAACGAACTATTTGCACTGATATCTCCTGATAACTGCACATTAGTCACACTGACAGAGTTACTACTACTGGTGATATTTCCCTGAACAACTCCAGAGTTTAGCGACACGTTCCCACTGGTAGCAATACTTCCGTATAAGTAGATATTATTTAGCGTGATACTTGAGCTGCCAGCTAAAACATCACCATATATGGTGTTTTGATATCCTTGAGATACAATTCCACCAAAACTAGCCTTAAGATTTATTCTACTTGAGGCACTGCCAATCTTGTTATTCGTGAGAGAAATCCCGGCATCTGCACTCAGCGTTGAATCTTGACTAGCGACAATCACATCACCGTCGTTTAATGTTACCTGACCATTACCGCCAGTACAGGTGTAAACATTTCCTGACTTTTGCCATGTGGTATTACATGGTGGGTATTGATTGATGGATAAATTATATTGTTGCGCCACAGCTGTACCGCAGAAAAGTAATAAACCAACCAGCCATTTAAAATCCATCACTTTCCTCTCCACTTGTATCATCTGCCGCAATATCGATCGTCAGTACAAAGTGCAGGCGAATGACTTGCACTGAAATAGCGATAACCACTCCAGCCAGAAGTGACTAACACAACCGACATCATCGCCATCACGATTCATGGCGTTCCTCCATCATAAGCTTCGACCATCAGGGTTCGGCTCACGGCAAAATCAGGGTTGGCACTGTTAAGGTCCGAGCTGCCACAGGTTCCGACACTCTCGAGACGATAGCCATTGGTCACAGCTCTGTTATAGGTCACTGGCACCGTGACGCAACGAACCACTGCCTGGCAGTTGGTCAATCCGGGCGTGCTGGCAAAGCTCAGTGGGCTGCTTGCCGGGCAGACCGCAGGTGGGTTCGGTTGGGCAAGCGTGCGTTTGGGGAACAACCGATAGAGCGCCACTTCCAGCCCGCTCTGGGCGGCCAGCAGGGCCCGCACGCTGCGCACCTCCACGGTATTTTTCTCGCCGCTATCGACCAGAAAACGGCCCATTGCAGCCGCCAGCAGTGCCATCACCACAATCACAAACAGGGCGATCATCAAGGCACTGCCTCGCATCCGTCCGAAAGCCTGTGGATCAGGGCACATTGAACACCTCTATCTTGTGGTTGAAGGTGACCGACTCCCCCTTCCGCTCGAAGACAAAGCGCATGCCAAACTCCCCTTCGGCGTTAAACGCCGAGGTTTCCCGATAGAAAGTGCCAATACGAAGGGAATCCGCCATCAACACGCCCTGTGCAGGTAAGGATGCTCCAATGGCGGCTGTGGCACGGGTCAGCGTGTTTCCTTCCACACAGTAACGTACCTGCTGGTTGGCAAAGTAGACCCGGCTGCCGGGAGAGAGGCCAGTCAGACTCTCGGCACTGGTATAGCGGATGGTTTGCGCTCCGGATACGGGCGTCAGCACATCCGTAACCCTGGCTACGCAGCGGCCATAATCGCAGCCTGCCGTGAGCGAACCGACTTTTTTGTCCGGCACGGGGAAGACGATCAGCTGATCATCTTTTTTGACGGCGGTGGCATCCACATCCAGCGGATTGGCAGCAGAAGCCGGGGTCGCCATCACCAGCTCAAGGGTGGCCGTGCTCCCCGACATGGCGCGGTTAAGCGCCAAATAGCGGCTGGAGGTGCTGATGGGCCAGAACCGCAAACAGGCACCGGTGTCGTCCCATGCCCCGCTAGTCGTCTCGATCCGCTCCGATCCCGGCACCGCATCGCGCAGTTCGCGGTTAAGCCGCTCCATGGCGAAGCGGGCATCGCTCATCAGCTGCTCACGACTGCTGGCATCGCCATAAATCTGAGTACCGATACCGATAAACTGGCTGGTAAAGGTCGCCATTATCCCGAGCAGCAGGATAACCATCACCAGCTCGACCAGGGTAAAGCCACGGTTACCCCGAGGTTTACGGTAGGTTCGATTGGCCGCCAGGCGTAATCGAACGCCGGAAGTGGTTACAGGCGCGGACATTCGGACAGGCAAGCAACACCCGACAGCGGAGCGATCCATCAGTAGTTACCCCGATAAAAAGAGAAGTCGAGCACGCTCTGATCCGGTAGCTTGATCTGCAGATCAATGCGCTTGCCCACAGAGCAGGGGGCGACACAACTCTTGAAGGTGCCGTCGCTGAAATCGGCTCCACTCACCGTAATTTTCACCTGATAGTTGCGATACTCCTCGCTGCTGACTCCCACCTCAGTTTGGGTCAGCGTGTTGGCATCCATCCAGTTACCTGCGGTATCGAAATCATCCACATCGTTATAGGCATAGGATGCGGGCTCGCCATCCGGACCATAACTGGTGGAGCAGGAAGAGATGGTCACCCCTGCCACCTGCTCGCCACAACGATAACGACCACCGTTATGATCCGAATGTTCATCAAACGACTTTTGCAAGATCTCGCCGGAGAGGCGCTGTGCCAGCTGGGCGGCACGTACCTGCTGCACCGGGTCTACCGCCTGCGGCGCCTGATTGATAAGCAACCCCAAAATGCCGGTCAAAGCCACCGCCAACAGCACTATGCCAACGATCAGCTCAATCAGGGTGAAACCACGCTTAAGGGATCTCATGGATAAACCCCTCTGACTCAATCTTGATACGGCCACTCTCGCGACCATCACTCACCAGCAAGGTACAACCGGTGGCGCAGCTGCCTAGCGGTCTACCCATCTGATCGAAGCGCAGCACGAAGTTGTTGCTGTTATTGAGGGAGATAGACATACCGGCAGAGGGGGTCACCAGCCGACCACGGGTGCGCAGATTGTCGGTCCAGCCACTGCTCAGATCATCGCTGGCAGGACACGCAGCATAAGTACGGTGGGCAAAACGGGGGGAGGCAACCACCAGCTGGGTGCAGCGGTTGGCGGGCTCATGCATATTGACGGTCTGCACCAGCCGCAAGCGGGTCAGCAACTCGTCACGTACGCTTTGAGTTTCAAAGCCGCCTTTGCCCAGCCATTTGGGCACGGCAAAGGCGGCCAGAATCCCGAGTAACAGGATCACCAGTACCAATTCAATCAGGGTAAAGCCCTTGGTTGCAGGCATGGGACTTCTCATCAGGGAAAAGAGAAAGCGAGGCCGAAGCCTCGCTTGGTCGAACAATCAGTTACTACAACCACTGACATCAACACTAAAGGGATCATTCTCTGATGCCTCATTGTATTTGACTTGGCAATTAGCGTTATTGCCTGCAGCAGCAGGCTTGAAGGTCCCTTTGGATGCAGATACTTCATCCCATCCATCTAAGGTAACTGCGCTTGCGATGGTATCTGCTGTCGGATAGCCAAACTTAGCCTTAACAGTAGTTCCCGCAACAGATACAGCAGCAGAAGACTTTTCGATCCCCTGAATTGCAGCTTTGCTGTAAACTAGGTTGGCCGCACTTTGCAAGGATGCCTTAACCCCATCAGCAGCAGCTTGACGTGCATCATCCTGCAGATTCAGGAACTTGGGTGCAGCGGTGACCGCCAGAATACCCAGAATGATGATCACGATAACCAGTTCGATCAGGGTAAAACCCGCCTGTTTTTTCATTTCACTTTCCTCTGTTAATTAATATTTGTGGTCACCTGACCGGATGCCGGGCGGTAACTGAAACTCATAAATGCATCAGTCTTGCCTTGCGGATCCTGATACTTGCCATCACTGCCCTTACTCAAACTATTGACCAAATAGTAACGGCAGACCGAATCCAGTCCATTACTGCTCACTGTGGCATAGTATTTCAGGTCATTGCCGCTACCGCGCACTTCATTGAAGCTGGCCGTAGCCTTGGGCGGGTTTTGCAGTAACCCCTCCCAAATATTGAGACAACGTTCGGCGGTCAGATTAGCGGGATCCACATCGGGATTACCGCTTGCAACGGTATCCATGGGATAGCCGGGCGACAGCTCGCCGTTGCTGATCTGGGTATCGGTCGGAGTGGTCAGATAGAAGCGGCTGCCGTCATAGAGCACGGTATTGAGGCTGTCCTGTTTGGCGCGACCTTCCGCCTCCCATTGCGCCCGCACCAGCGAAACGCCGGTAGCAAAACCGCCGGAGACGCCCTCGACGCTGGCCTTTTTCGCTTCATCGGTCACATCGAGAAAGCGTGGCAGTGCAGTCACCGCCAGGATCCCCAGGATCACGATAACGATCACCAGCTCAATGAGGGAAAAGCCGGCAGACCGTCTCCTCATCCCGTTTTCCGGCATTGTTGGTGCCATTGGTTTCATTGTCATGCTCCCTCCGTAATGCCCCACATTATTTCATGCAGGCCCAAAAAAATCATGTAGTTGGGTCATATGATTAGTTTCATTCAAGGCTTTTTCATCACCCGCCCGTCAGAAAACTGATAAACCAGCCAATAACCATCCCACCCCATCTCGCAACCACTGCCATCGGGACGGGCCAGAACCTGCAGGGGAGGCACGCCCCCCTTCGTCTCACCCATCAGTGCCAGCCACAACTGACGGCAATTTTCCGAAGGGGATTGCAGCGGCACCAGCCCCAGGGGCCACCCTCGGGCATCAAACTGCCACCCCTTGCCAGCGACATGCAGTGTCTGCGGGCGCCGCTCATCGAGCCAAATGCCGTGCAAACGCTGTGTCCGCTCGGCAAATTGTTCCCCCAGTAAAGTGAGGGTGAGCTGCTGCGCCTCTTCCCGGTGGCCCTGATAGCTGCGCACCAGGGTCGCCACGATCACCATCAGCAGGATGATCACGGCGATCCGCCGATATCCGGTCAGCCAGCGATCATCCTGCTGCGTCTGTCTGCTCATCCAGCCCTCGACTCCACCGCTCACTTGCCTCTTACGGCTCGCATCATGTCCCACCACTCAGGCGTGAAGATATCCAGTTCCAGCAAGATTACTTGCCGCGAACTGCGCGCATCATGTCCCACATAGGCGTGAAGATACCCAGTGCCAGGATCAATACCATTACTGCCACGATCCCGATCAGGATCGGCTCGATCCGAGCGGTGAGACTCTTGAGGTCATAATCCACCTCCCGCTCGTAATACTCGGCCGCTTCGTGCAGCAGGTCATCGACCTGACCGGTCTCCTCACCCACGGCGATCATCTGCATCACCAGCGGGGTGAACAGGCCGCTGCTGCTGGCGGTGCGCAGCAGGCTCTCGCCCCGCTCGATACCGGCGCGCATATCCCGCACTCGCCCCGCCATATAGGCGTTATCTACTGCATCGGCCACCAGGGTCAGCGCCGTGTTCAGCGGCACCCCGGCTTTGAGCATCATGGAAAAACTGCGGGCAAAACGGGCCAGCAGGGAGCGCTCTATGATGGTGCCGACGATCGGCAACTTGAGCTGCCAACGGTGCCAGGTCAGCTTGCCCTTGGTGGTGGCAACCCAGCGGCGCCAACCGAACACCATCCCCGCCAGAATAGCGAGCAGCAGCCACCAGTAGTTGACAAAAAAGTGCGAGGTTGCGAGCAGAATGCGGGTCGCCAGCGGCAACTCCACCCCGAATTTGGCGAACATGCCGGCAAACACCGGGATCACCATGATATTGAGGATCACCATGGCGATACCGATGGCGATCATCACGAAGCTGGGGTAGCGCATCGCGGTCTTGATCCGCTTGCGAGTCTCCAGCTCCAGCTCGAAATAGTTGGCGAGCTGCAAAAAGGACTCTTCCAGCTGACCTGTGTTCTCACCCACATGGATGATGGCGACGAACAGGCTGCTGAATACCTTGGGGTGCGCCTGCATCGAGCTGGAGAGCGGGCGACCGTTGCCGAGATCTTCCCCCAGCGAGTGAAGCGCCCGCTTGAGCGGCTTGCTGTGAGTGCTCTCCTCCAGCCCGGCAATGGCGCGCAGGATCGGGATCCCGGCCCGGGTCAGGGCATACATCTGGCGGCTGAAGATCACCAGCTCATCCAGCTTGACGCCCCCTTCCAGCAACAGTGACCAGTCGATGGCGGCGGATTTGGCCTTGCCCAGTTTGAGCTCGGTGGGCATCACGCCACGGCGCATCAGCTGTTCGGCGGCCGCCATCTCGCTGGCCGCTTCGACCACGCCACTGGTGGCGTTGCCCTGGCTGTCACGCCCCTTGTAGGAAAAGTTAGCCATCGCTTACCCCAAATCCTCGGCCAGTCGCAGCACCTCGTCCACCGAGGTGATCCCCTGACGGGCATAATCGAGGGCTGTGAGGGCCAGCGGCCGATAGTGTTCGTGTTGACGGGCCGCCTTGGCGAACCCTTCCGCATCGTTGCGGCGCAGGGCATCCATCATCGGCTGATCCAGCTCCAGCAGCTCGTAGACCCCGATCCGGCCGGAATAACCGGTAAAGTTGCAGCTCTGGCAACCCCGGCCCTTGTGATAGGTGTATTGGCCAAGCGCCTCGCCGGAGAGTACGGTGAGCCAGGTGGCCTGCCCTTCGTCGGGCGCCTTCTCCTCAACGCAGTGCTCACATACCCGCCGAACCAGCCGCTGGGCGACCACCGCCCGCAGGGCGCTCGCCACCAGATAGCCGGGCGCCCCCATGTCGATAAGGCGCAAGGCACTGGTCACCGCATCGTTGGTGTGCAGGGTGGTCAGCACCAGGTGACCTGTGATTGCGCCACGCAGACCGATCTCTACCGTCTCGTTGTCCCGCATCTCCCCCACCAGCAGGATGTCCGGATCCTGACGCAGGGTGGAGCGCAGCACGTTGGAGAAGGTGAGGCCGATCTTGGGGTTGACCTGCACCTGATTGACACGGGAGAGACGATACTCCACCGGGTCTTCTACCGTGATGATCTTGTTGCTGGACTGGTTGAGCTCGGAGAGCGCGCCATAGAGGGTGGTGGTCTTGCCGCTACCGGTGGGGCCGGTCACCAGGATCATCCCGTGTGGCCGTTTGAGCTGGCGACGGAAACGGGTCAGGATCTCAGGCGGCATGCCGGTCTCGGTCAGCGACAGGATACCGGAGGATTGATCCAGCAGACGCATCACCACTGATTCACCATACTGCACCGGCATGGTGGACATCCGCACATCCACATCGCGGCCGCGCACCTTCATGTTGAAGCGACCATCCTGCGGCAAGCGCTTCTCGGAGATATCGAGCCCCGCCACCAGCTTGAGGCGTAGCACCAACGCCTGGGCGATGCGCACCTCGTTGAGGATGTTCTCGTGGAGGATGCCGTCGATCCGCTGGCGAATGCGCAGCACCTTCTCGTCCGGTTCGATGTGGATATCCGACGCCCCCACCTGCACCGCATCCTCGAACAGGGAGCGCAGCAGCTTGGCCACCGTCGCCTCCCCCTCATCGTTAGCCCCCAGATTGCTGGAGCCCAGCTCGAAGCCGGAGTCCTGATACTCCTCCTGCAGCTGTTCGGCGAAACTCTCAATCTCGCGGGTACGGCGATAGAGGCGGTCGAAATACTCCAGCAGCTGCCCTTCCCTCGCCACCGCCAGCACCATGATGCGCGGGCTGAGCAGGGCGGCGATGGCATCCAGTGCGCTCAGATCCGCCGGATCCGACATGGCCACCGTCACCTTGTCGTCGGTGAGGTTGACCGCCAGCGCCCGATAACGGCGCGCCTGCACTTCGGGCAGCAGCGGCACCGCGGCGGCGTCGATGGTGAGGTTGTTGAGATCGAAGAAGGGCACATCCAGCTGGCGGGCGAGGAACTGCAACAGCTGCACCTCGCTGATAAAGCCGAGGTCGATGAGAGTGGTGCCCAGCTTGCGGCCGGTCTGACGCTGCTGCTGCAGGGCAAGCTGCAGCTGATCATCAGAGATGATCTGCTCTTGTACCAGCAGGTCGCCGAGGCGCATTTTCAGTCTGGGTTGTGCCATGTTTGCTCCGATCTCTGTTACTTCACACCCGTTGCCGCATCCGATTAGGCTTTGCTAATCGAACCTGCTGTTTATCAAGGGGTTAGTTGGCCAATTCGTTGTTCCAGCCAATTGGTTGACGCCTCGCCGAGGTTGCCGTGCAACAAGGCGTTGCGATAGGCATCGAGCGCCCGCTGGCTGTGGCCCTGACCATCCTCGGCCACGCCGAGGCCAAGCCACCAGCGGCCCTGATCCGGCTGCTGACGCAGCAGCTTCACATAGAGCGCCGCCGCATCGGCATTCTGGCCCAGCTCCTGAGTCAGCCCGGCCCAGGTCGCGTAATAGTCCATGTTGCTGGCGAGATCCGGCTGATAACCGGACAACCAGCCAAGCGCCTGCTGCTGTTGCCCCTCGCTGATGGCAAGGCGGGCCAGCAGCAGACGAAAATCGGCCTGTTGGGGATCGAGCCGGATCCCCTCTTCCAGCAGCTGACGCGCCTCGGTCAGACGGCCCTCGCCGTAGAGCAGCCCCGCCAGCTGCTCGCGCGCCCCCTGATTGTAGGGATCGTGGGCCAGCACCTGATAGTAGTTGTCCTGCGCATCCCGCAGGCTTCCCTTGGCCATGGCGGTGGTCGCCTTGCGCTCCGCCAGTGCTGCCAGCTCCTTGGCCGACAGCTCCACCGTCTCGATCTTCAATACGCTCGGTTTGCGGGGCGTGCTGGCGACGGCCTGCTGCTCTGCCGCCAGTTCGGCGTAAAGCTCGGGCTGCAGCTCTTCATCGGTCGGCTCGGACTCGTCAACATCGCTGGAGGCATCAAAGGGCGCACCGTCGGCCATGCCATCCGAGTCACTCTCGCCTGCCTCATCATTCACCTCATCCTGACTTGGCAACGGCAGCGCGGCCGCCACCTCGACCGGCTCGGGCTGGCTGACCGGCGCGGCGGCCCTTGCCACCACATCGGGGGCGACCACTTCGCTGGCAGCCGTCACGGTATGGGTCTGCTGCCAGTAGATCCAGGTTCGCCAACCAAGGATCCCCAGTGCCAGACCGCAGATCAGGGTCAGCAGCAACATCCACCATCCCTGCTGGCGCGCAGGGGCAATATAGACGGCAGCACCTTCGGATCCTTGCTGGCGCCGGTCCAGATCTTTCAGCATCTGGTTGATAACGCTCATGGCCAGACTCCATAAGCCAGGGCGCACCCCAGCAACAGTAACAGGGGCCACCAGCGCCGTGGCGCAAAGCGGCTGGCATCGTCGGTATCGCGAATGGCGAGCCGGACCAGACGACTGTCGATCTGACGCACACCCTGACCATAGGCCAGCATCAGGCACTTCTGCGCCAGGATATTGATAAGTCTCGGGATCCCTCGCGATGCGCGCCACAACAGACGCATGGCTCGACCTGCAAACAGCGGTGCCCCGCGGTAACCGGAGACCTGCAATCTGTGCTCCAGATAGGCGCGGGTCTCGTCAAAACGCAGCGGCCGCAGGCAGTAGGAGAAGCCAATCCGCTGGCGCAGTTGGCGCAGATGCGGCTTGGCCAGTCTGGCATCCAGCTCCGGCTGGCCGAACAGCACGATCTGCAGCAGCTTGCTCGATTCGGTCTCGAGATTGCCGAACAGGCGGATCGCCTCCAGCGTCTCGTCCGGCAGCGCTTGCGCCTCGTCGATCAGCACCACCACCCGGCTGCCTTGCTGGTGCAGACTGATCAGGTGACGATGGATACGATCGGTCAGATCCAGCTCGCTCTGATCCCGTACCGCCAACCCCAGCTCCAGCGCCAGCGCGATACGCAGCTCGGCCGGAGTGAGATGGGGATTTGGCAACCAGGCAAGCCGCACCGGACGCGCTTCCGAACCCAGCTCGCTGAGCAGCTTGCGGCAGAGCAGGGTCTTGCCGGTGCCCACCTCGCCGGTCACCTTGATAAAGCCTTCCCCCTGCGCCAGCGCCCAGTTAAGCACCTGCAGCGCCTCTTCGTGAGGCGGCAGGCCGTAGTAGAAGCCGGTATTGGGAGTGAGGCTGAACGGTGCCTCCTGCAGGCCGAAGTGGGTCAGGTACATGAGACCTCACCTGCCAAGGCGAGCAAGCAGCCTGAGCTGGCAAGGCCGCACAGGCCGTTCGGTATAAAGATGACCGCATCTGGTGTCATGGGTCAGCCCTTGGCCGGATACCACTTGTCGAGCAGCTCGGAGGAGCGTTGCAGCTCGTTTTGCCAGGTATCTTTCTCCACCACGGTCGGTTTGAGCATGATCACCAGCTCCACCTTCTTGGTGCTCTCGCGGCGGTTGGTAAAGGCTTCACCCACCCAGGGAATATCCCCCAGCAGCGGCACCTTGCTGACGATCTCCTGCTTGTCGGTCTTCATCAGGCCGCCGATAACGATGATGTCACCGTTATTGGCCTGCACCACGGTATCGGATTCGCGGATCGAGCTTTTCGCCAACGGCAACACCAGCGTATCGCTGTCTGTCACCTTTATGGTCTTGGCTTGCTCTTCAGTATCGATAACAGAGGGATGGATATGCAGCAGCACCTTCCCCTCTTCATCGATCTGTGGTGTTACATCCAAAGAAATACCTGAGAAGAAAGGGGTCAACTCTACATTGGGAGTTGTTCGATCACCGCTCGTCGTGCTCACGGTTGTTGTAGATGCATTGGTGACGAAATATTCGTCCGTCCCCACCTTGATCACCGCCTTCTGGTTGTTGGTCGCGGTGACACGGGGGCTGGAGAGGGTATTCACATCGCCCTGAGTCTTGAGCAGGTTGACCGCCACATTGAAGTTGCCGTCAGAGACCTTGAAACCGGCGCCGCCACCCAGTGCAGTGAAGATCTGATTAGGGGTGGTGGGTAACTGGGTATTGGCCAGTGAACCGCCACCGGTAATCCCCTTGTTGCCATCCCAGCTGGCGGAGAGACCGCTCCAGTCCACTCCCTGCTCATACCCTTCGTTGAGGGCAACTTCGATGATCCGCGCCTCCAGCACCACCTGCCGCTTGAGGTGACTATCGGATTGATTCAGGAATTCACGCACTGCCTTGAGCTCTTTCGGGTAGGCGCGAATGGTGACCAGACCCGCCTGCGGGCTGGTGATCACCGCGCGACCATCACCCGTGCCAATCAGGGTCTGCAGAGAGTCGCGCAGATCGGTCCAGTAGTCGCTGTTGGTATCGGTCTCGATACGGGTGCCATTGCTGCTGTTGCCGTTCGAGTTGTTGCCGGAGGAGTTATTGGTGCTGTTGTTGTTCGATGCACTGTCAAAACTGCTGTCGCTGCTGTTATTGCTGTCATTGGCGGTCACCCCGCCTGTGCTGACCGAGGTGCGGGAGAGGCCACGACGGGACATCATCAGATAGTTGACCGGGATGGTTTCGGTGCGCAGGCCCGCCGGATAGATATGGAAGACATTGCCCTTGCGCTGCACGTCGAAGCCGTACATATCGCCCACCACCGCCAGCACTTCCGGCAGAGTCACATCTTTGAGCTCGACGGAGACCAGCCCAGCCACCCCGGGGTGAACCGCCACGCTGTAGCGGGAACCCTTGAACAGGGAACCGAAAAACTCCACCGCCTCCACGTCGTGAGCCGCGATACGCAGCCGCTTCTCCGGCATGCCGACCGGCATCTGCGGCCGGCTCAGCTGCAGCAATTCACTTTGCACCGATTTGGGCAACGCGGTCAGAGGGGCAGCCTGTTTCTGCTGTTCGTTCATGGCCTGTTTGAGGGCATCCTTGGCCTGGGTCGGCTCGGGGTGCTGATACGTGGTACAGCCTGCAGCCATCATGGCCACGGAGATCAGACAGAGACGGTGTTTTTTCATGTAATTAGGGCACCCTGACTTGCAATTAAACTCGATAAAGCCGATTCACCTCTCGAGAGGCAAGCACGACTCAAACCCGGATCTTGCTGGCAAACAGTGTTACCGCATGGCGTTTTCCCGCCTTTTCCAGCACCACGGCATCGGCATTGATGGCCACCAGCGTATAGCCGTCCACCTGTTGCCCGACCCGATAACTCTTGCCATTAAGTACCGCCAGTGCCGGGCCATTGCCCAGCACGACACTCTGCAGCTTCGGCAAACCGGCGCTGCTCTCGCCGGTCGCACGGGCGCCAACCGCCACATCAGCCAGCGGCGCGGTGGGATCCTGCAATACCTCGACCTGCTCCGCTTGAACCAGCAAGCTGAACAGGCAACAGCACAACGCAAACACTCTAGCCACGGATAAACTCCTTGCTGGTACTCAGGGTGTAGATCTCCATCTCCACCACCGCGCCGGGATAGGCTTTGACCTGATAGTCGAACTGCTTCCAGTAGAAGTGACGCGGCAAGGCTTCCAGCGCTTTAAGATATTGATAGACATCAAAATAGCCGCCTTCAAGCTGAAGCCGGATACCATGCTTGTAGAGATTGACCTTCTGCTCCCCCGCCATCAGCGGGGTCGGCTCCAGCGAACTGAGCGCCAGCATGTGAAGGTTGGCGGAGCGGGAGAGCAGCGCCTCCAGCACCAGCGGCATCTCGTGCGCCGGGATCAGATCGACGGTCTGGGCCTTCAACTCATCGTCGATCCGGGCCAGATCCGCTTCAACCTGCGCCAGCTGATCGCGAACTCCCTGATTGGGATCCCGCTTGAGCCGGGCCTGTTTGCCGAGGTTTTCCAGCTCCATGATCTCGAGGTCGCGCTCGGCGGCGCTCAGGGCCATGCGATCCTGCTGCAGGCGAGTATCAGCGCCATCGAGCCAGCCGTAGAGTCCGGCCGCCCCCAGCAGCACCAGACCGGTCAGCAGGATCAACACCCGCTCCCGCTGGCTCAACAAGGCGATACGCTGGCCCCATGCCTGCCATTGTGCTTTCAGGTTCATCAGGGTTTCTCCCGCGCAATGCCGCTCAACTGGAAGGTCAGACGGCCCTCCTTGTCACGGCCGAGGGTCAGTTCACCAAACTCCTTGCCTACCAGACTCGGGGTCTGCTTGAAGCGGTTGACCCAGGCCGGTACATCCTGACTGCGTCCGGCAAAGCCGGAGAGGTTGATCCGCCCTTCGTTGATCTCGATGCGCTGCAACGAGAGGTTGCTGTTGCGAATGCGGGAGAGATCCGCCATCACGCTGGCATAGCCCTGGGATTTTTGCAGGGTCAGGCTGCCCAATTGGCGCATCAGTCCCTGCTTGGCTGTCAGCTCATCCTGCTTGTTGACCAGTTGCTGTTGCAGCCGGGGATCTGCCTGATGGCGCGCCAGCTCGGCATCGAGCCGCTGCGCCTCGCTGCGCTTGAGTTCCAGCTCGGCAGAGCGCTGCGCCAGCGCCCGGCTGACCTGCTGCTGCTGCCAGCTGTAACCGACACCCGTCAACAGGATCAGCAGCAGCGCAAAGCCCCATACCAGCGCCATCTGATTGAGGCTGGCCCACTGCCGCTTGGGGCGAAACTCGGCGCCATAGAGGTTTATCTGACGTTTCATCACGCATCCTCCCCGATGGCGGCGGCATAGGCCGAGAGGTATTCGACGCCGGCCAGGATCGCCTTGTTGGCCATGGCGGAGACGGCAAAGCCGAAGGTCTGCTCCATGTGGCGCACCAGGGTACCGATAAAGGGCGAGGCGACGGCGAACTGCATCTGCCCCAGCTCGGGCAATTTCAGCTGGCCCGCCAGATAGTCGAGAGAGCGCTGGATCTCCAGCGCCAGCGAATCGAGCAACATACTGTCCGGTTCATGTTCGCCAGTCAGGCTGGTGAAACCGCGCAGCTGGCGGGAGAAGCAGAGCCCGCCTTGATGGAAGACCAGCAGTTGCAGATCCTGCCCCTTGGGCTGCCACAGCAGCATGCGCACCGTGTCATCCGCGTCATAGAGAGAGGTGAGCGCCAATTCGTCGCTGATGATGGATTGCAGGGTGGCGATGCCATTGATGGCATCGGCCAGCTGTTGCACCCGGCTCTTGGGCAAGCAGATCACATTGATGCGCGGGCGACCGGCAGGCGGGGTGGGCAAGTCCACATAATCCATCGCCAGCTGCAGCACGGGTTCGCTGACATAATCCTTGATAGCCCAGGGGAGCGCTCCCGCCATCTCGGCGTCAGGCACGGCAGGCTTGTCGATCTGGATCTGTTGATAAAGGCTGGCGGCGAGGGCCACCCGCACCGTAGACTTGGCCAGCCCATGACGGCTGAACAGCTCGTTCATGGCCACAGCCCACTCCTGTGGACCGTTGATGGTGCGCGTCGCGAAGACGGGGGGATTGCCCACCGCAGCCAGCATGATCCTGTCATTGGCCAGCAAGAGCCCGACCTGGCGGCTTGGCGTCGACCGTCTGAACAGTTGTTTCATGTAAGCCCGCCCATCAATAGTGATTAAATGTATGAAATATTAACATAAACAGCAGATTAGCCTCCAGATTAAAAGACGGACTCACCATTGCAAGCCAGCCTTTCCGCCGAGTCAGAGGGTCAAGCCATCCTCCCTTCCCCCCTGCAACGCCTCCACCATCCGTTGCTGACCCGCTATGGTGTCGAGCTGTGGTGCAAGCGTGATGATCTGATCCATCCGGCCATCTCCGGCAACAAGTGGCGCAAGCTCAAGTACCACCTGCTACATGCCAAAGAGCACGGCAAACGGCACCTGCTCTCGTTTGGCGGCGCCTACTCCAATCATATCCACGCGCTGGCGGCAGCGGGGTGCCAATCTGGTCTTCGTACTACCGGTATCATACGGGGCGAATATGACGCCGTCAGTAACTCTACCCTGCGGGATGCCCTGCGCTGGGGCATGGATCTCGTTTTTGTCGACCGCCAGAGTTACCGGCGACGGCAGGATCCCGACTGGCTGGCCCAATTCGATGCACCCGATACCCTGATCGTGCCGGAAGGGGGTAGCAGCCCGCTGGCCATCCCCGGGGTGGCGGAACTGGTTGACGAAGTACCCTTCTCGCCGGATCTCTGGGTACTGCCCTGCGCCAGCGGCGGCACTCTGGCGGGCCTGATCGCTGGCAAACGGGATCGGGAGCAGATCCTCGCCATTGCGGTACTGAAAGGAGGCGGCTTTATCGCTGACGAGGTGTGTCGCCTCCATCCCGCGGCTGCCCATATCCCCGGCTGGCGCATCGCGCTCGATCACCACGATGGTGGCTATGCCAAGTTCAGCCCGACCCTCTGGCAGTGGGTGCAGGATTTCAGCGCCACAACCGATCTGCCCCTTGAGCCTATCTACAGCGGCAAGGCAATGTGGGGTCTGTTTCGCGAGCTGGCGACAGGCCGCATCGCCCCCGGCAGCAGAATCGTCTTTATCCACACCGGCGGCATGCAAGGACTCGCCGGACTGCGGGAGCAGGGGCGACTGTGATCCCTGCCTTACGGCAACCGCAAAAAGCATCGCAAACAACAGAGGGTCGCCCCAAGGCGACCCTCTGTTGTTTATCTCAATCACCAGCCGGTTCCAGCACCAGCCGCTGGGGCTCGGCAAACCAGGGTCCCTGCCCGGCATGCACCCCGAGGTGGCGCAGCATCTTCCACTCGTCGCCACTCTCCACCCCCACTGCCAGCACCCGGGTGCGGGTATTGGCGCAGCCGCCTACCAGACTGCGCACCGCCATCTGGTTGACCTGACGGGCATGGATCTCCCGCACCAGGCTGGGGTGCAGCTTGAGGAAGTTGATCTCGAACTCCTTGATGTACTGGGTGCTCACCACATCCTGACCGGCATGATCGATGGCCAGCTGGCAACCCAGCATCCGCAAGGAGCGCAGCGGCCGCTTTAGCGCCTCGAAGTGGCGGGTCACCTGGGATTCCGAGAGTTGCAGGATCAACCGCTCGTTGGTGCTGCGCGGCAGCTGGAACAGGGCGAAGAAGAGCCAGCGCTGGAACTCGCGGTTGAGCAGGCTCTGGGCACTGAGGGTCAGGCTGATGGGGCAGCTCTGCTCGGATCGTTGGCGCAGCAGGGCTAGGGTCTGCTCCGCCACCAGCCGATCCAGTTGCAGTAACAGGCCCACCTTCTCCGCCATCGGCATGAAGATCCCCGCCTGCAGGGCACGCCCCTGCTCGTCGTGCAGATAGGTGAGCAGCTCCTGCTGCAGCACCACCTGCCCCCGATCCTGCTGGATCGGCTGGGTGTAAAATTCGATGCCGTGCTCTTCGAGACGGCGGCTGATCAGGGTGCGCCAGCGTACCGTGCCCTTGCTGCTCTGCTCTTCATCCAGCTGCTTCTCGTAGAGGAACCAGCCGTTGTGCCCCTGCAGACGAGCGCTCTTGAGGGCAAGCTCAGCCTCCTCCTGCACCTTGAGCAGGCTGTCTTGTGCCTGATAACAGACGGCGCCGAGATAGACCGCCGTCTCGGGGTTGACCTCCTGCGGCCAATGCAGCCGTTGCAGGCTCTTGAGCAGCTGGCTGGCGCTATCCACCATCTCGCTCTCGGACATATTGGGCAGCAACACCGCAAAAACCTGACCGGCGTAGCGGGCCTGCAGGGCGCCGTTATGCTTGCGCACGAAGGCACCTATGGTGGCGCTCGCCTCCATCATCAAATCGTGCCCCAGCAACTCGAACTGATCGGCCTCCAGCTCCTCCAGACAGGCGAGATCGATCAGCAGCACGCCGCCGCTCATCACGCTCGCCTCCATGATGGCGCTCTCCAGCCGGTTGTCGAAAAACAGCCGGTTGCCGATGCCGGTCATCTTGTCGACGAAGGCGTTGCTTCGAATGAAGTTGTCGAAGCGGCTGCGCTCCTTGCGGGCATCCGCCAGCTCGGCGAGCAGATGATCGAGGGCCTGACTGGCGGCCACCGGCCACTCTTCGGCGGGGTCATGACTCAGTTTGGAGAGTTTGTCATCGAGGATCAGCTGGGCACGAATGCCCAGCAGCTCGGCTCCGCGCAGCTGCTGGCGCAGCCAGCGGATGGAGTACCAGAGACCGAACACCACGATAAAGATGCCCAGCGATATGCCGGACATCGCCTTGATGGAGTATTCCGCTTCCTTGAAGGGGCGCTCCAGTTTGAAGTTGGCCTGCATGCCGGCCTGATGAGGCAGCGGGTGGCTGTATGGCACCAGCAGCTGCTCGTCGACCGGATTGCGCACATCGCGGAACCAGTAGACCCGCTGGTTATTCTGGCGCACCTCCAGCTCTACCACATGGGCAGCCCGCAGCAGGGTGGGCAGCCAGTGGCTCATATCCTCCATGTCGTGAGCAACATCGAGCTGCTTGTCGATCACTTCGACCAACGCATCGACCTTCTTTTGCTGCAACTCCATGCCCAGCTCGCGAAAGCTGAACACCCCGCCAATCAGCACGGTCGCCATGGCTGCAATCACGCAAAGGGTGATAAATGAGACAAGCTGTGTAGTGAGTTTCATGCGCCTTTCCGTATGCCCAGCATCATCCATGTCGCCTCATGGTAGCAGCGGCGATCGGGCCACAGCTATGGATGAAGATCCCGCTTCTGCAATTTAAGCGGGCAAGCATAACCCAAAGCAGAGGGAGAATACCAAGGATGACGGGCTGCAGACGCGGGAAAGGGGCGGGATGACAGACAGAAAAATGGTCCCTCAAAGGGGACCAAAAGGAACACTCATATCAAAACTAACACTCTGTGCTACTGACAAAAAACAGATACAGGAGTATTGAACACACGGTGAGTCAAACCGCAGGGCTACTCTAATGCAGTTCGGATAAGCTGAGCAATTGTCATTTATGACAGGTCAGCGATTGAATCTAGCCAAAGTTAATAATAAACACATTTAAAATCATGCAGTTAAAAAATCAATCAACAAGTGTGACAACTCGGACTCAAATTGATTGCACTAATGCTCTATGATGGCTAAGTCCATTTGTGTCTCATGAAACTGGCAGGTACTTCCTTTGCGTAAATCACCCGTCTGGATCGCTCTGTTGCTGTTCGTCCTGCCTGTCGTGGGCAGCCAGTTTCTCGGCCTGTGGTTTGCCAAGCCGATGGCCTTTCATCTGCTGGAAGAGAAGGTTGCCGAGCTCAAGGGAGCCATGGCCGTACGTCACCGGGAGCTGGATGCCGCCATCAACAAACAACTGGCACAATTTGAGTTCAACTGCGGCGCCAAAGACATGGAGCTGCTGCGCGATCCGCGCTTCTACAGCGCTCATATCCGCCTGCAAGGGCTGGAGCTCGCTTCCGGCAACAGCTGCTCCAGCCTGGGGGTGGAGATCCCGCTGATCAAAGAGCTCCAGAATAGCGGGCAGAAGTTCGGCAAACTGGGGATCACCGCCACAGTGGCCAAATACAATACCGAACAGGAGCTGGTGGCCTTTTACCGATCCGGTGACAACCTCGCCTACTGGGTGCTGGATAACAGCTGGAGCCACGACCTGCTGCAACACCCCTGCAGCCACTGCTTCTATCTGGAGTTCAGCCGACAGGATACCGATGCAAGCACAGTCCACTTTCCCCGTGGCGACAAGGAGATCAAACAGGAAGAGAGCAATATCAGCCTCAGTTTCTTCGATCCCAATGAACTCACCAAACAGACGGTCTGGGCGGGAAAAGCGCTGGAGCAATATGCCCATGACCAACTCAATCACTACGGTCTCTGGTTCGGTATCGCGCTCGGCGCCCTGTTAAGTGTCACATACTGGCTGCTACGCAGCTATCGGCGCTCCCTCAAGGGACTGCTGCAAACAGGGTTGATCCGCAAGGAATTTATTCCCCTCTACCAGCCAATAGTGGATGCCCGTACCCATCAAGTGGTGGGATTCGAGGCGCTGCTGCGCTGGCAGCGGGGAAGCGAGCTGATCCCCCCGGGCACCTTTATCGAATATGCAGAGGAGCAGGGACTGATCCTGCCGATGACCGAACAGTTGCTGGAGCAGGTGATCACTGACCTGCCGCAGCTGGCGCCAGAGCAGTGGGTCAGCGTCAATCTGGTGGCGGCCCATATCGAGCAGCCCCTGCTGCGCACCTTGCTCGCTCACAGCCAAAACCCCTCACCCACCCGGCTCACCTTCGAGCTGACGGAGCGCAAGCCGATCCTCGACATCAAGGCGGCCACCGAGGAGATCACCCTGCTGCAACAGATGGGGTATCACTTCAAGCTGGATGATTTCGGTACCGGCTACGGCGGCTTTGCCTACCTGCAGAGCCTGGGGATCCGCCAGATCAAGATCGACAAGATGTTCGTCGATACCATAGGCACCAACGACCTCAAGCGCAGCGTACTGGATGCCATCATCGTCTTCGGTCGGGAATCGGGCATGGAGATGATCGCCGAAGGGGTCGAGAGCCAGTTGCAAGTCGACTATCTGAGCCAGCACGGCGTCTATCTGATCCAGGGCTACTTCTTCGGCAAACCCATGCCGCTGAAGATACTGACCCACTGGCAACGGGAGTGGCAGTCGCAACACCAGAAGGCCAGCTAACGCAGAGATGGCAGGATTTGGCCGTGAAACGGTTTGGCCAGCGGCTCGACATCATCAGGTTGATGCTGGCGGTAGCGCCGTAACCCAGCCCGGCCATCTGGCGGGTAAATCCCCCTGCAGGCCCGGGCCCGGCCCCATGGTGAAATCGAACCACCTCCTGCCACCCCTTATTTACATTCAGCAACAAAATGATCTGCCCTGACGGGGATAACAACCTTTATCATAAGGAGCCGGTTATTGCGCAACCGATAACCGTGCAGCCTGTTTATGTCATCCGGTCGTCAAGACCCCCAATAGAGAACCATTGCCTATGAAGACAGTTATCCGGCAAGAGATTGCCCTGCCCGTTGGCCTGCTGACCCTGCTCTTTTTCAAGACCCTGGGCAGTGACCTGCTGACAGAGACAACTCCGCTCGGGATCTATCTTCCGGTTTCGGCGGCACTACTGGCCATCGTCACCTGGGCCATCTTCTCGGTGGTGCGCCACTCCGATGCCCTCGCCATCAAGCTGGGCGAGCCCTTCGGCACCCTGATCCTCACCCTCTCGGTCATCTCGCTGGAGGTGGTGATGATCTCCTCGGTGATGCTGACCGGCGAGCCCAACCCCACCATGGCCCGCGATACCATGTTTGCGGTAGTGATGCTGGTGAGTACCGGTCTGGTGGGCTTCACCCTGCTGTTTGGCGGCTGGCGCTACCACACCCAGAGCTTCAATCTGGATGGGGTCAAATCCTATCTGGTGGCCATCATCCCGCTGGCCCTGCTCTGTCTGGTGCTGCCCAACTTCACCGAGGGTGGTGCAATCGGCAGTATGTCGCGCGCCATGTCGTGGATGCTGATCATCATCTCGATCCTGCTCTACGGGGTCTTTCTGCTGATCCAGACTCGCAGCCACAGCCACTTCTTCGTCGACAGCGATCACGAGGATTATGAGGAGCACCACGGCCCGCTGCAGAGCAACGTCTATCACACCATCCTGCTGCTCGCCTACCTGCTGGTGGTGATCCTGCTGGCCAAGACCCTGGCCATCCCCATCAACTACGGGGTGCATGTGATGGACGCGCCCGCCGCACTGGGCGGCTTTATCGTCGCCTGCATCGTGCTGGCTCCCGAAGCAGTCGGCGCCATCAAGGCCGCCTTCAACAACCAGCTGCAGCGGGCCATGAACCTCTACTTCGGCTCGGTGCTGGCCACCATCGCCCTCACCGTGCCTGCGGTGCTCTTTATCGGCTCCATGCTGGATCAGGAGGTACGCCTCGGCCTCTCCCCCGCCGATATGGTGCTGCTGGTCACGACCCTGATGGTCTGTAAAGTGACCTTCAGCAGCGGCCGCACCAATGTGCTCCATGGTGCGACCCATCTGGTGTTGTTCGTGGTCTATCTGTTCCTGATGTTCGAACACGAATAACTGCGTTCAACCAACGTCAGACACGCAAAGACCGCCCGATTGGGCGGTCTTTTGCTATCGGCTCCCGGCTCTCACCGGCGCCGGTGAAGCGGCTTCCCCCTCATCCCCCACCCTTCTCCCGCCAGGAGAGAAGGGGGATCAAGGCTTACAGACTGGGCAGCACCCCCACCGGGATCAGGTCGTTGTAGCTGGCACGGCCCAGCAGGGCGGCGGCCGCTTCGATGTCCGGCGCGAAGTACCTGTCCTTGTCGTAGAAGCTCACCTCTGCCCGCAGTCGTCCCTTGGCCTGCTCGATCAGCTCGGTACTACGCAACGGCGCGCGAAAATCGAGCCCCTGTGCCGCCGCCAGCAGTTCGACTGCCAGAATGCCACGGGTGTTCTCGGCCATATCGGCAAGCCGGCGGCCGGCGAAGGTCGCCATGGAGACGTGATCCTCCTGATTGGCCGACGTAGGCAGGCTGTCCACCGAGGCGGGATGGGCCAGGGTCTTGTTCTCGGAGGCGAGCGCCGCCGAGGTGACCTGAGCGATCATAAAGCCGGAGTTGACCCCGCCGTTGTTGACCAGAAACGCCGGCAGACCGGACATCCGCGAGTCAATCAGCAGTGCCATCCGCCGCTCGGAGAGCGAGCCGATTTCGGCGATGGCCAGCGCCAGATTATCGGCGGCGAAGGCCACCGGCTCGGCATGGAAGTTGCCACCGGAGATGATCTCCTCATCCTCGGCAAACACCAGCGGGTTGTCGGAGACCGCGTTGGCCTCGCACACCAGCACCTCGGCGGCCTGGCGGATCTGGGTCAGGCAGGCACCCATCACCTGCGGCTGGCAGCGCAATGAGTAGGGATCCTGCACCTTCTCGCAATTGTGATGGGACATGCCGATCTCGCTGCCATCCACCAGCAGGTGGCGATAGCAGGCGGCCGCGTCGATCTGGCCGCGCTGACCGCGCACTTCGTGGATGCGGGCATCAAACGGCCGGCGGCTGCCAAGGGCGGCCTCCACACTCATGGCGCCTATGGTGATGGCACCGGCGTAGAGATCCTCGGCATGGAACAGCCCTTCCAGCGCGAAGGCGGTGCTCGCCTGAGTGCCGTTGAGCAGCGCCAATCCTTCTTTGGGTGCCAGCGCGATAGGCTCGAGCCCGGCAATTTTCAGCGCAGTAGCGGCGTCGATTAGCTCGCCCTTGTGGCGGGCCTTGCCTTCACCGATCAGCAGGCAGCTCATATGAGCCAGCGGCGCCAAATCGCCGGAGGCACCGACGGAGCCCTTCTTCGGCACCACCGGATAGACTTCGGCGTTGATGAGGGTCATCAGGGCCTCCAGCACCGTCAGGCGGATGCCGGAGAAGCCCCGCGCCAGCGAGTTGAGTTTGAGCACCATCATCAGCCGCACGGTGGCGTCATCCATATAGGTACCGATGCCAGCAGCATGGGAAAGCACGATGGAGCGCTGCAGCTCGTCCAGCTGCTCCACCGGAATGCGGGTGTTGGCCAACAGGCCAAAGCCGGTGTTGATGCCATACACCACCCGGTTCTGCTCGATCACCTTGGTAACTACGGCAGCGGAAGCGTGGATCCCCGGCAGCGCGGCCGGATCCAGTGAAACATGTACCGGCTCGCGGCTGACGCGGCGCAGGGTGGCAAGATCCAGCTCGCCCGGAGTAATAGTCAATTCAAACATGGTGTTACACCTTTCCTTTGACACCGTTGGCGCCGTCAATCATCGGCAGATCCAGTTTCGCCTCATGGGCACAGTTGATGGCAATCTCGTAGCCGGCATCCGCATGGCGCATCACGCCGGTGGCCGGATCGTTGCGCAGCACCCGACCCACGCGGCAAGCCGCATCATCGGAGCCGTCACAGACGATCACCACGCCGGAGTGCTGGGAGAAGCCCATGCCGACCCCGCCGCCGTGGTGCAGCGACACCCAGGTCGCGCCACCGGCGGTGTTGAGCAGGGCGTTGAGCAGCGGCCAGTCGGAGACGGCATCGGAGCCATCCATCATCGACTCGGTCTCGCGGTTCGGGCTCGCCACCGAGCCAGAATCCAGATGGTCGCGGCCAATGACGATGGGGGCTTTCAGCTCGCCGTTTTTCACCATCTCGTTGAAAGCCAGACCGAGGCGTACCCGATCCTTGACCCCGACCCAGCAGATCCGCGCCGGCAGCCCCTGAAACGCGATGCGCTCGCGGGCCATGTCGAGCCAGTTGTGCAGGTGAGGATCATCGGGGATCAGCTCTTTCACCTTCTGATCGGTCTTGTAGATATCTTCCGGATCGCCGGAGAGGGCCACCCAGCGGAACGGCCCAATCCCCTCGCAGAACAGCGGGCGAATGTAGGCGGGGACGAAGCCGGGGAAGTCGAAGGCATTTTTCACCCCCTCCTCAAGCGCCATCTGGCGGATGTTGTTGCCGTAATCCAGAGTCGCCGCGCCGCGCTCTTGCAGGGTCAACATCGCCTCCACCTGACGGGCCATGGAGCGACGAGCGGCCAGATTAACCTCCTGCGGGGCACTCTGCTGCAGCTCGCGCCACTTGGCCACGCTCCAGCCCTGCGGCAGATAGCCGTGCACCGGGTCGTGGGCAGAGGTCTGATCGGTCACCACATCCGGTGTGATGCCCCGGGCCACCAGCTCGGCGAACACGTCGGCGGCGTTGCCAAGCAGACCGACGGAGATGGCGCTGCCGCTCTGTTTGGCCTCCTCGATCATGGCCAGTGCCTCATCCAGACTGTGAGCCTTCTTGTCCACATAACGGGTGCGCAGACGAAAATCGATGCGGGTCTCGTCGCACTCCACGGCGATCATCGAGAAGCCGGCCATGGTGGCGGCCAGCGGCTGGGCACCGCCCATACCGCCGAGACCACCGGTGAGGATCCAGCGGCCCGCAGGCGAGCCGTTGAAGTGCTGATTGGCCACCGCGAAGAAGGTCTCGTAGGTGCCCTGCACGATCCCCTGAGTGCCGATGTAGATCCAGGAACCCGCAGTCATCTGGCCGTACATCATCAAGCCCTTCTTATCGAGCTCGTTGAAGTGCTCCCAGTTGGCCCAGTGCGGCACCAGATTGGAGTTGGCGATCAGCACCCGCGGCGCATCCTTGTGGGTCTGGAACACCCCGACCGGCTTGCCGGATTGCACCAGCAGGGTCTGATCCTCCTCGAGCCGGGTCAGCACCTCGACGATCTTGTCGAAGCAGGCCCAGTTGCGGGCAGCGCGACCGATGCCGCCATAGACCACCAGCGACTGGGGATGCTCGGCCACCTCGGGGTCCAGGTTGTTCATCAGCATCCGCAGCGGCGCCTCGGTGAGCCAGCTCTTGGCGGTCAGCTCGGTACCGCGCGGGGCACGGATCACGCGGTTAGGATCATGACGGGGATCCTGCTGTTGCACAGACATACACACTCCTTGTTGTATCAATAGGGTGCCTTCGGCGATGGGTGGCCAAAGGGTTAACGGGTCAACAGATGAACCAGCCGCGCGGCCACGCGGGCACTGCGGTTGTCCTGATCCAGCGTCGGGTTATACTCGGCCAGATCGGCGAGCCGCAGCTTGCCGCTGGCCCGGATATGGGCGATCAGCGGTTCGATCACCGCCAGCTCCACGCCGCGGGCGGCGGGGGCGCTCACTCCCGGCATCAGGTTGCCGGGCAGCACGTCGAGATCGATGGTCAGATAGAGGTGATCACAATCGGCGATAAAGGCATCCAGCCCGCTTAGCAAGGCTGGCAGCCCGGTCTGGGTCATCGCCTCGTCCAGCACATGCCACACACCCAGCGCCTTGGCACGGGCAAACAGGGCTTGGGTATTGGCAGTCTCGGCCACCCCGAGGCAGGCGTAGTGAAACGGCGTGCCCTGAGCGGCACACTGCTCGGCAATCTGGAAGAAGGGGGTGCCGGAGCTTGCCAATTCCTGCTTCATGCGCAGGTCGAAGTGAGCGTCGAAATTGATAATGCCGACTCGCCCCTGACCCGCCAGATGCAGGTTGAGGCCACTCCAGCTGCCGAAAGCCACCTCGTGGCCGCCCCCCAGCACCAGCGGGAAGTGGCCCAGATCGAGTGCAGCGGAGACCCGCTCGGCCAGACGGCCGTGGGCGGCATCGAGATCCCCATCGGTACAGCTCACATCCCCACCATCGTAGACGGGTCGATTCAGGTGCCAGGCGGTATTAGCCAGCAGCTTGCGCACCGCCAGCGGCGCCTCGGCGGCGCCGACACGCCCCTTGTTGCGGCGCACCCCTTCATCGCAGGCAAAACCGAGCAGCACTACACCTGCAGCCTCTTGTGCCCCGGCAGCCCAGGGCAGCACCTTGTCGTGCCAGCGCAGGGCCAACTCGCCATCTTCCGGATCCTGTCGTCCCTGCCAGAGCGACATGTCGATCGGGTTGAACTTATCCATGGAGGGTCTCCTCGCCGTTGAAGATGCGGCTTGCCAGCTGATCGACGCCAACCATGTAGCTCAGCTCGGCCGGATGGGCGCAGTGCCAGATCAGGAAATCGGCCGCCATGCCCACCCTGAGCTGGCCAAGGCGATCCTGCTCGCCAAGCGCTTTGGCGGCGTGACGGGTCACCCCGACCATGGCCTCCACCGGGGTCAGGCCAAACAGGGTGCAGGCCATGTTCATCGCCATCCGCAGCGAGACAATGGGGGCCGTACCCGGGTTGATGTCGGAGGAGACCGCCATCGCCACCCCCGCCTTACGCAGAGCTGCAACAGGGGGCAATTTGGTCTCTTTGAGGAAGTAGAAGGCGGTGGGCAGCAGGGTGGCGACCACACCACGGTGGGCCAGCGCCAGGATCCCTTCCGGATCCAGATACTCCAGATGATCCACCGAGAGGGCGCCAAAGTGGGCGGCGAGCGTGCTGCCGCCGAGATTGGAGAGCTGATCCATATGCCCCTTCACCGGCAGGCCGTATTGATCCGCCGCCAGATAGACCTGCTCGGTCTGGGCCAGCGAGAAGCCGATATGCTCGCAGAAGACATCCACCGCATCGGCCAAGCCCGCCTCGGCGGCGGCCGGGATAATCTCCTGACAGATGGTCTCGACCCAGCTGTCGGGATCGTCGCGATACTCCGGCGGCACCGCATGAGCCGCCAGCAGAGTGGTCTTGACCCGGATCGGCAAGGCCTCTCCCAGTCGGCGGGCCACCCGCAGCATCTTGAGTTCGTCATCCAGCGTCAGGCCATAGCCGGACTTGATCTCCACCGTGGTGACCCCTTCGCGGATCAGGGATTTCACCCTCGGCAACGCCAGCTCGAACAGTTGCTCTTCGCTGGCGGCACGGGTCGCACGCACCGTGCTGATGATGCCGCCGCCCCGACGGGCGATCTCGGCATAGGGCACTCCCTGCTGGCGCAGCTCGAACTCCTCGGCACGGCTGCCGGCGAAGACCAGATGGGTGTGACAATCGATAAGGCCGGGGGTGACCAGCTTGCCCCGCATATCCTGCCAGTGAGCAGGATACGGCCCCTTCAGTTCGGCCATCGGCACCAGCGCGTGGATCTTGCCACTCTTCACGCCGATGGCATGGAGCGGCAGCAGGCCGTAGGCCAACTCATCATTCAGGGTAGCGGGCGTCACGTTGAGCCAGACCCGCTCGCAGTTCAACAGTTCCTTGTTCATAGTGACCTCAAATGTATATACATATTCTTATAGTCGATCTCTATGACGAAAGAAAGAGCGAAGTTCACATCCTGATAACAGCATCAAACTTAGAGTTTAAGCACAAAAAAGCCCACCAGGAGGTGGGCTTTGCAAAATCTAGTTGTATATACATTCACTCCAACTGAGTCTTGGAGCTGAGCTTGTAGCGGGAACCGGGGGAGAGCAAACGGGCGTAGGAGACCAGATGCCCCTCCGACCAGGTACGCCGGTGCAACAACAGGCAGGGGGAATCTACGCGGATCTGCAACAATCCCGCCTCACCGGCGCTGGGTAACACGGCTTCCACTACGTGCTCCATCTCGGAGAGGGGGCAGACATCCATCAGATAGCGGTTGGGAGTTTGCAGGGTGAAATCCTGCTCGCCGTAGCCAGGCAGGCGCCCGGCATCGACAAAGCGCTCCTCCAGCTGCAACGGCTCCCCATCGGCCTGATGGACGATCAGGCTGTGAAAGATGGGGGCGCCCACCCGCAGCCCCAGTTGCACCGCCACCTTCTCGTCGGCGGCCAGCCGCTGCAGCCGGATCACCCGGGCACTGTATTGGCCGCCACGCTCGGCGATCTCATCGGCAATATTGCGAATAGCCAGCAGCGGCGATTCGGTGCGCCGGTCCGCCACGAAGCTGCCGGAACCGGCGGTACGCACCAACCAACCTTCCGCCACCAGCTCCCGCAGCGCCCGGTTGACCGTCATCCGGCTCACGGTGAACTGCTCGCACAGGGCCGCTTCGGTCGGGATCCTGTCCCCCGCCTGGTAGTGGCGTTCGCGGATCCCGTCCAGAATGTGCTGCTTGATCTGCAGATAGAGAGCTGGCGCCACCATGAAGCTCCCTAGCGCCGACGGTGGGGCGGACGCATATCCGGCCAGGCGCGGTAGACATCGGGGATCTGATCCGGGCCGCTGATGCAAAGATCGAGATCGTGCAGCAGACCGTCTTTAATCCCGTAGATCCAGCCATGGACGGCCAGCTCCTGCCCCTTGCGCCAGGCGTTCTGGATGATGGTGGTGTGGCAGACGTTGGCGACCTGCTCGGCCACGTTCAGCTCGCACAGGTAGTCGAAGCGCTCGTGCTCATCCTCGATGGCCTCGAGCTCTTCACCGTATTTGAAGTAGACATCCTTGATGTTGCGCAGCCAGTTGTCGATGAGCCCCAGCTCCTGGTTCTGCATCGCGGCCTTGACGCCGCCGCAACCATAGTGACCGCAGACGATGATGTGCTTCACCTTGAGCACTTCTACCGCGTATTGCAGCACGGAGAGGCAGTTGAAATCGGTATGCACCACCAGATTGGCGACGTTGCGGTGGACGAAGACATCCCCCGGCAGCAACCCCATCAGCTGGTTGGCGGGGACCCGGCTGTCGGAACAACCAATCCAGAGGTATTCGGGGGCCTGCTGGGCAGAAAGGGTGGCAAAGAAGGCGGGATCTTCGGCCTTGATCCGTTCGGCCCACTCACGGTTATTGGTAAACAGGTCGTTCAACAGTTTCACTTCTGCTCTCCCTAATGTGGCAGTGGCGGCAACATAACACACTCAAGGGTAACCAAAGCAAGGCCGACCAGATCCCTGCGAAACAAAAACAGGGCCATCAGGCCCTGTTTTTATGAGAGGAAGCATCAGGCTTCCATGGCATCTTTCAGCTTCTTGAGTGCGTTTTTCTCAAGCTGACGCACACGCTCGGCAGAGACGCCGTAGGTATCGGCCAGCTCCTGCAGAGTGGTCTTGCTGTCATCATCGAGCCAGCGGGCGCGGATGATGTGCTGGCTGCGCTCATCCAGAGTGGCGAGGGCCGAGCTCAGACGACGGGTCGCGTGATCGTCCCAGTTGTCATTCTCGATTGTGGCGGCCAGATCGGAGGATTTGTCCTCCAGATAGTGAACCGGAGCGAAACCGCCCTCTTCCTCATCGTCACCCACCAGATCGAACGCCTGATCGTAGTTGGCCATCCGCGCTTCCATCTCGGTCACGTCAGCGGCAGAAACGCCGAGATCGGCCGCCACGGCCTGAACCTCTTCGTGGTTCAGCCAGCCCAGACGCTTTTTGGATTTGCGCAGGTTGAAGAAGAGCTTGCGCTGGGCCTTGGTGGTCGCCACCTTGACCATGCGCCAGTTGCGCAGGACATATTCGTGGATTTCGGCCTTGATCCAGTGCACGGCAAAGGAGACCAGACGCACGCCGACCGTCGGGTCGAAGCGCTTGACCGCCTTCATCAGGCCGATGTTGCCTTCCTGAACCAGATCGGCCTGAGGCAGACCGTAACCGGCATAACTCTTGGCGACATGAACGACAAAGCGCAGGTGCGACATAACCAGCTGACGGGCAGCCTCGAGATCGCCATCCTGCTGCAAACGCTCAGCCAGTTCACGCTCTTCCTCTGCGCTCAGCACAGGAATAGAGTTTACTGCCTGGATATAGCCTTCCAGACTACCTTGCGGAATCAGAGCCATAGTGCGCTGCAATGAAGTTCCCATCTGTTACCTCTTACTTTTCAATCGAATCAGTCTAACACCCTGAGAGGGTCTGTCTACTGACCGGATGCCATTCTGCGGCGTGTATCAAAGAACATGCCCAGTTTTAGACCGGCTTATCTTAAGCCTGCAGGATGAATCATGAATGAACAGTCAAAAAAAGGGGGTCACAATGAAGGACCCCCGAAAAGTAGCATGCTAAGTCCATTGTTGCGGAGCTCGCAACCTTCACATGCTTGCCAAGTCTGACGAGCAAGGCAGAGGGGCCACACCCGTATAAATGCTTCAGCTTTAATAGACTGCTTATAAATCAGAAGGTTCACTGGATCTAGCGAAGATCCGGAAGATCATTGTTATTCAGAATACTCTGACTATGGGGGCCAAGCCAGAAACGGCCCCTCTTTTACTTGATCCGCCTCTCAAAATCCAGCGATTTACTTTGATGACAAAGTAATCAGGATGGTTCGATGTCGCGAATGTGGCGATGGACCGAGAACCAGGAGGCAATCAGCCCCAGCAGGGCGCCCAGCAAGATCAGATTGATCCCGTCTACCGCCCCCATGCCAACCAACCGGAAGTTACTGTTATACAAGCCCGCCAGCTCCTTCACCACCCCTTCGCTCCAGATCACCATCACTTCGGTCAGCCACCAGGCCAGCATGCCGCCGATCACCCCGAACCAGATACCGGTATAGAGGAAAGGGCGATGAATGAAGGAGTCGGTCGCCCCCACCAGCTTGAGCACTTCAATCTCGGAACGCTGGTTGAGGATGTTGAGACGCAGGGTATTGCCGACGATCAGTAACACGGCGGAGAGCAGCAGCACCGCGATACCGGTAATGGTGTGGCGCAGCAGGTTCATGATCCCCTGCAACCGGGTCAGCCACTGCAGATCCAGCTTGCCCTGTTCGACCCCCACCTCGTTATTGAGTTTGCTGAGCAGCTCGGCGGCCCCTTCCGGGTTCTGCCAGCGTGGATCCGGGATGACGCTCAGCACAGGCGGTAGCGGGTTGCTGTCCAGATAATCGAGGGCATCGCCGAAGCCGGAGATCTCGCGAAACTCCCGCAACGCATCGTCTCGGCTCAGGTAGGTGACCGAATCCACTTCGGGATAGAGCAGGATCCTGTGCTGCAGATCGAGAATGCTCTGCTCCGGCAGATCCTTGCGCAGGTAAAGAGAGATCTGGGAACTACTCTGCCAGCTCCCCTCCACCACCTCGGCGTTTTTCAGCAGCACGTGGAAGCAGGATGGCAGTGCCAAGCTGACGCCGAGCACCGCCAGCGTCATCAGGGAGGCGAGCGGATTGCGCCACAGCTCCCCGAGACTGGCAAACGCCTGCCGCACATGGTCAACCCCGTACATCATCAGACGGCGCAGCGGCGGTTGTTTATGACGAACGATAGCCATCAGAGCTCCTCCCCGGCCGAATACATGCGACCCGCCTTGAGGGTCAGGGTGCGATAGCGCATGCGGGCGATCAGCCCCAGATCATGGGTGGCAATCAGTACCGAGACCCCAAAATTGTTGAACTCCTGAAATAACCGCATGATATCCATGGAGAGCTGGGGATCCAGGTTGCCAGTCGGTTCATCCGCCAGCAGCAGCGGCGGTTTGTTGACGATGGCACGGGCGATGCCGACCCGCTGCTGTTCACCACCGGAGAGCATGCGCGGCTGGTAACGCTCCTTGCCGAGCAGCCCCACCTTGTCCAGCGCCGCAGCCACGCGCTTGTTGATGTCCGCATGGCTGTAACCATCGATCACCAGCGGCAGCGCCACGTTGTCGAACACGGTTCTGTCCATCAACAGCCGGTGATCCTGAAAGATCATCCCGATCTGACGACGAACATAGGGGATCTGGCTGCGCTGGATATGGCTGACATCATCGCCATGAAAGAAGACACGACCATCGGTCGGGCGCTCCATCACGCTGATCAGTTTGAGGAGGGTACTCTTGCCCGCCCCCGAGTGCCCGGTCAGAAAGGCCATCTCTCCCTTGCGCAGGTGAAAGCTGACCTTTTGCAGCGCCTGATGGCCGCCGCTGTATACCTTGCTGACCTTGTCAAAACGAATCATAACGGTTCCCTGAAATTGACAAACCCCGACCGGAGTCGGGGTATGGAACACTTACTCATCACGGCTGAGCTGACTCATCGCGGCCGGACTTATTCATCGCGGCTGAAGAGCGCCTCGATGAAGTCATTGGCAACGAAGGGACGCAGATCGTCGATCCCCTCGCCCACCCCGATGTAGCGGATCGGGATCTGGAACTTGTCGGCCACCGCGAAGATGACGCCGCCCTTGGCGGTGCCATCCAGCTTGGTGAGGGTGATGCCGGTCAGGCCAACCGCCTCACTGAACAGCTTGGCCTGGCTCAGCGCGTTCTGGCCGGTGCCTGCATCCAGCGTCAGCATGATCTCGTGGGGCGCCTCTTCATCCAGCTTCTTCATCACCCGCACCACCTTCTTGAGCTCTTCCATCAGGTTGCTCTTGTTCTGCAGGCGACCGGCGGTGTCGGCAATCAGCACGTCAGCCCCGCGGGAGCGGGCGGCCTCGATGGCGTCATAAATAACGGAGGCGGAGTCGGCACCGGTATGCTGGGCAATCACCGGAATGTTGTTGCGCTGACCCCAAACCTGCAACTGTTCGACCGCAGCGGCACGGAAAGTGTCACCCGCTGCCAGCATCACGCTCTTGCCTTCAGCCTGGAACTGCTTGGCCAGCTTGCCGATGGTAGTGGTCTTGCCGACGCCATTCACGCCAACCATCAGGATCACATAAGGCTTCTTGCTGGTGTCGATCACCAGCGGCTGCTCCACCTTGGCCAGCATCTCGCCCATGTCCTGCTTGAGCAGGCCGTAGAGCGCCTCGGCATCCTTGAGCTGCTTGCGATCCGCGTGCTGCACCAGCCCCTCGATGATACGAGTAGTGGTATCCACACCGAGATCGGCGGTCAGCAGCTGGGTTTCCAGCTCTTCAAACAGCTCATCGTCGATCTTCTTGCCACGGAACAGGCCGAAGAAACCGGAGCCGATATTCTCCTTGGTGCGCACCAGACTGCGCTTGAGGCGAGCAAAGAAGCCCTCCCGCTGCGGTTTGTCCTGGGTGTCGTCGTCCACCTTGGCGGCCAGCGGCAGAGCGGCCAGAGCGGCGGCCTCAGCCTCCATCGCGGCGACCAGGCGCATATCTTCCGCGCGCTGGGCCTCTTTGGCGATACGGGCTTCTTCCGCAGCCTGAGCTTCAGCGGCAATGCGAGCCTCCTCCGCAGCACGAGCTTCGGCAGCAATGCGAGCCTCCTCTGCAGCGCGAGCCTCGGCAGCAATGCGAGCCTCTTCCGCAGCGCGGGCTTCGGCGGCGATACGAGCCTCTTCCGCGGCGCGGGCTTCGGCGGCAATGCGAGATTCTTCCGCGGCGCGAGCCTCGGCAGCAATACGAGCCTCTTCCGCAGCACGAGCTTCGGCAGCAATACGAGCCTCTTCGGCTGCCTTGACCTCAGCGGCTTGCGCCTCTGCGGCAGTGCGAGCGGCTTCAGCGGCACGCTCCTCTTCGGCGATCAGCGTTTCGTTGACGATCACCGGCTCCAGATCGGAGGCGCACTCCTCCACCACCAGTGGGCCGTGGTCGTCCAGCTCGGTCGGCAGGCAGCAATCATCTTGCAAAACGGGATTCTGTGCGCTGGCAGGCACTTCGGGGGCAACAGCCGGCGTACTATCGGAAACAGTGGTATCGGAAACGGGAGCGAGGGTAGCAGTGACCTCGGGCTCAACGGTAACGGGGGTGGCTTGGGGTGTCTGTGGTTGGACAGCCTCAGCCTCTTCTTTCTTGCGGCCGAAACCCAGCCAGGAAAACAAACCTTTTGCCATCTAAAAATACTCACATCAAAGGCTGACTGCTAAGATAGCCGTCCCTTGGCGGGTCGGCATAAAAATGAACCGCCTTATACTACCACTTTATTTTCTGACGATGAAACGCGATGCCCAGAGTGAAATCCAGCCGTAGCAACCCGAGCAAGAGTCCCGCCCCGCAAGGAAAATCGGGCTTTGTAAGAATCATCAGCGGCCAGTGGCGAGGCCGCAAATTGCCGGTCAAGGATGTGGAGGGGCTCAGACCCACCACGGATCGCGTCAAGGAGACCATCTTCAACTGGCTGGCCCCCCACATTCGCGGCACCCGCTGCCTGGATCTGTTTGCCGGTAGCGGCGGACTCGGACTGGAGGCGCTGTCGCGCTATGCCGAGCAGGTGACCCTGATCGAGATGGACAAAGGGGCCGCCAACCAGATCAAGAAGAACCTGACCGCCCTCGGCAGCAGTCAGGGTCAGGTGATCCAGTCAGATGCAGTGAGCTGGCTGCAAGGCCCGGCCACGCCGTTTGATCTGGTATTCCTCGATCCGCCGTTTCGCCGCGAGCTGCTGCCGCAAGTGTGCGAACTGCTGGAGCAGCGCGGCTGGCTGGCGCCGGACGCCCTCATCTATCTGGAGCGGGAAAAAGAGATGGCCGATCTGGCGCTGCCCGCCAACTGGCAGTTACTCAAGGACAAACAAGCAGGTCAGGTCTGCTATCAACTCTATCTAAGAGAGGTAAACAATGAAGCGAGTCTTTAATCTGTTGGCGATGGGGCTGATATTGTTCTTCTGGTTTGGCGTGCTGGTGAGCCTGATTGCCCCGCTGCCCGGCAAACTCAACGGCTTTCTGCCGGTCTGCGGCGTGATCGTCGCCCTGCTGCACTGGCTGCAGGCCAGCATGATCAAGGCAGCTTGCAAACGCTACTTCGCTGTCACCAAGGCCGAATTTGTCACTGTGCTGATATTTGGCGTGTTTGGCATGGTCGACATTCGTCAGCGCCTGCAAGAGATCGTCAACGCCGCCCAGCGCGGCAATCTCTCGGACAAACCATAAAAGAAAAGGGGACGGCGGTAGCCGTCCCCTAGAGTCGTGTCGTCCTGTCCGTAGAACTGCAATGCTCCCTGCAATCCCTGACGTTATCCTAATCCTTTGGAATATCCCCTTTCCAATCCGTTGGCGTGTCCTGCGGCGTTCCTAGCCTGGCAATTCATCCTGAACTGCTTCCCTGTCTCCATCCTGGAGGTGTCCATTACCACGTCCTGTGGGGTTCCTTGCGTCTTCCTGACAGATAACCATCCGGGTTATCTCACTTCATCCTGAAGTATTCCTCTCGCATCCGGCGAGGTCCTGTTCATCCTGAAGAACGAGGTTCCGTTCGTTCTGCTCCCATCCCGAGAGTGTCCTGCCGCATCCCGCGGTGTTCCTTTATTCATCCGTGACGATAATCATCCTGATTATCGAGCTCATCCTGAGGTGTCCCTTGTCCACATCCTGCGGACTATTCCATCTTTATGCGCTGCCCTGCATCCTGCCGGACCAGCTCCGTCCTTGTGAGACCCATACTAAGGAAATGCGCACCCCGAACAAGGGCCATCCAATGATAAAGATCCGATGCAGCTCCCATCCAAAAATACGAACTTAAAAACTAATCCTTTAATATCAGCCATTTATTTAGTTTCACAGGAAAGCTCGATCATTCTGGCATGGCTTCGCGTACGGCTCAAAGCGCCAGCCTCTTACAGTCGCTATGGCAGATCTCTTACACGGGTTTCGCCCCCAAAAACGGGGCAGGAAAACGGTTCAATCCTGACGTTAAGACTTAAAAATTAGTTGAATAAATATGCTTAAAAAAACCGCAAAAAAAAGAGCCGAGACCAGGCTCGACTCTTCAACATTCCAATCTTTTAATCAGCTCAAGCGGTTGGCCGGATTGAGATAGGCCTTGCGCAGCGATTCCGGTGCCAGCACTTCCAGTTCACCGCCGATGTTGTTCAACCAGCTGCGAAACTCCGGGGTGTCCTGCACTTCTGTCTCCACCACCACACTGCGCTTGTCATAGCGGGTCATGCGCGGATTATTGCCGGGGATCTGGTTATCCACCAGCGACTGGCTGTTGGCATCGATCCGGCCGACGAAGCGGATCGGGCCGCTCACATCCTGATAGCCCTGATCGCGGATCAGCTTCTGGATATTGAAATCCTTCGGCTGGGTGGCGCTGAAGTTGGTCAGCTCCACGTTCTTGATATGGTCGAACGGGATGCCGTAGACCTTGGGATCCAGCTCGGACAGAGTGCAGAGCAAGATCGGACCGTCCGGCTGATTGAGAATGCCGAGCGGGTTGATACGGTCGTAGCAGAGCCACACGGTGCGCTCTTTGATCACGCGCTGGATCTCGGCACTGAACTTGCGACCACGCCAGAGCGCATCGCGGATCAGGGTGCTGCGGCGGATCTCCGGGTTGCCGGCAAACGGACGCGGTGACTGGTGGACACTCTCCAGCCAGCGCTCGGCCAGTTCACTCTGGCTGTCGCGGATCACCTGGCTCGCCTTGTCGACCAGCGGGTTCAATTCGGTCAGTACGCTCGCTGGCAACAGTTGGCTCGCCTGATCACTCCAGGTTTTCAGGGCCACCGCCAGCGAGAGCGGCATGATATTGGCAAAGTCGTTGAGGCCGTGGCGCTCGAAGCACCAGCCATGGGGTTTGCTGCGCTCGTCCGAGGTGAGGTCGAACAGTCCCATGCCGGACATCTCCTCCAGGTCCCGTTGCACGGTACGCAGACTGACGTGGATGCCTTCCTCTTCCAGTTTTACCTGGAGTTGGCTGGCGGTCAGCTTGTAAGGGCGGTGCGGGATGCAACGCGCCAAGGTCAGTTGTCGTAACAGCTTCTTGCTCATGGTGCTTGCCTTCACTGGTTTAGCGTTGACTGTATGCTAGTCGTGACTTGCGACAGTCTATGTCGCAAGTTTTGCTGCGACAACTGTCGCCATTTTCATACAAAACACACTAAGACATTGATTTGTAAAGACAACACACTCAAAAAAGGAGCCGCTAGAGGCTAAAATTAGCCAAAAATCCCTCAAATGAAAGTTCTATCTTGCGATTTATTGTTAGCATAAAACTCCGATTAATTAATTCATCACAGAATATGATTTCAGAGGAGAGCATAGCCCTCCCCTTTTGCTCACATCAGCCACGACCAGGCTGACTTGGTGATGGCCGCACCGACCATGTAGCCAAACACCGCCAGTGCCGCCACACCGGCCACCAGCTTCTGACCGCGGGCCGGGCGCTTGAGCGCCATGACACCCAGACCGATATAGAGCACCAGTGCAATCAGCTTGGCCATCAGCCAGGGTTGTTGACCCGGGCTCAACTGCAAGGCCACCGCCAGCAACACACCAAACAGCAGCAGGAAGGTGTCGTTGATATGAGGCAGGATCTTCAGCCACTTCTGCTGCAACCGATCGCTGCCGGCCAGCGCCAGACTCCAGCGATAGATAAAGAGCAGCAGACTGACCAGCGCCAGCGTCATATGCAGGTGTTTGAACATGGGGTAATAGGCAATCATTTTGCTTCCTTGTCGTCGTCGGGTAGCCCGCTGTTCCAGTTATGGGCATGGATACGCTCCTGCCCCTCCTCGTCGTCTTGCAACAGATCGGAGAGGATCTCCCGGTATTGCAGGCTCTTGTTGATATAAGTGTGTTCGTCGTCCAGATAGTTGACCTGCTCGCGCAACAGCCAGTTATCGTGCTGCTTGAAGGTCTGCCCCGCCCGCCAGGCCTGGTTGGCCCTAAACCCAAGCTGGGTCAGGGCCTCCACCCCCAGATCGACCGCCGAGCCCAGGGTTTCCCGGTGCACGCTCTCGACCCCGTGGCGCAGGATCTCGTGGGCATGGGGTCGATCCAGCGCTCGCGCCAGGATCTTCAGGTGCGGGAAGTGCTTCTGCACCATCTCGATCACCGCCAGCGAGGTAGCCGGATCGTTGATGGAGAGCACCAGCAACTTCGCCTTGTGCGCCCCTGCGGCATGGAGCAGATCGATCCGGCTGGCATCGCCATAGAAGACCTGATAGCCATACTTGCGCAGGGTCTCTATCTGGCTGGCATCCTGCTCGAGGATGGTGGTACCGATGCCGTGACCATGCAGCAGACGCCCCACGATCTGACCGAAGCGGCCGAAGCCCGCGATGATCACCGGATGCTCCACCAGCTCAGGTTGTTCATGCTGCGGTGCGTCGCTCTGGTTACGGTAATCGAACCAGGGCTGGATCACCCGGTCGTTGAGGATCAGCAGCAGCGGGGTGAGCGCCATGGAGAGCGCTACCACCAGCGTCAGCAGCGAGATGGTCTCACCGGGCAGCACCCGGTTTTGCGCGGCAAACGAAAAGAGCACGAACGCAAACTCGCCCCCCTGCGCCAGCGCCAGCGCGAAGGTCCAGCGCTGGCTCGGCGAAATTCGGATAATGAAGCCGAGTGCCATCAGTACCAGCCATTTGAGCACCATCAGGCCAACCACCAGGGTTGGTATCAGGAAGGGGTGCTCGGCAAACAGCCCGAAGTCGATCCCCGCCCCCACCGACATAAAGAACAGGCCGAGCAGCAAGCCCTTGAACGGCTCAATGTCCGCCTCCAGCTCATGGCGATATTCGCTGTCGGCCAGCACCACCCCGGCGAGGAAAGAGCCGAGAGCGGGCGAGAGCCCCACCGACTCCATCAGCACCGCGATGGCGATCACCAGCAGCAGAGCGGCGGCGACGAAGATCTCCCGCATATGGGACTGGGCGATGGCACGAAACACCGGCCGCATCAGGTAGTGGCCACCCAGCACGATGCCGGAGATGGCCGCGACCACCAGCAGACCATGCTGCCAACCCGCCAGCTCGGAGCCACCACTGCTGGCGACCGGCGCCATGGCCAGCAGCGGCAACAGCGCCAGGATCGGAATGACCGCAATATCCTGAAACAGCAGCACCGCAAAGGCGGAGCGACCGCTCTCGCTCTGCATCAGCTTGCGCTCCTGCAGGCTCTGCAACACGATGGCGGTGGAAGAGAGCGCCAGAATGAGGCCGATGGCCAGCCCCTGTTGCAGCGGCAGCCCAATCAGGTGCGCCACGCCGGTCAGCGCCGCCGTGGTGAGCAGCACCTGCAGGCCGCCGGTGCCGAGGATCGGCCCTTTCAGCTGCCACAAGAGGGCCGGACGCAACTCCAGCCCGACCAGAAACAGCATCAGCACCACGCCAAACTCGGCGAAGTGCATCACATCCTTCTGCTCCCCCACCAGCCCCAGCAGAAAGGGGCCTATGATGATCCCCGCCAGCAGATAACCGAGCACCGAGCCCAACCCCCAGCGTTTGGCCAGCGGCACCGCGATGACGGCGGCGGAGAGGTAGATAAAGGCATCAAACAGGATCCCGTGGCCCATCAGTCAGCCCTCCGTTTGAACGTCTGATCCGACTCATAAGCTCGGCCAACAAGCTGTCCGTGTTTCATCAGAGCACCTCCAGCAAGTCGCGTAGATAGGGGTGCCCGGCCAGTTGCTCTGGAGTCAGCTGATCGTCACGCAGGGCGCAAAGCAGCTGGCGGTAATCCTGTCCACAGCGGCGCAGGGCGGCGGGATCCTTGATCTTGTGAAAGGAGTGCAGCACGAAAGGGGGCAGCCAGTTCATGCCGCACAAGGTGGCCGCCTGCTGAAATGGCAGCAGAAAATCGAGCAGCGGTCGGCTGTTGTAACCCTCGCTGCAGTAGGACTCCGGCGCCCCGCCGGTGGTGATGGCGCTCAGCCACTGCTTGCCCTTGAGGGCGTGGGCTTCGGGGCCGTAGGCGTAGCCATACTCCAGTACCAGATCCATCCACTCTTTCATGATGGCCGGGCAGGAGTACCAGTAAAACGGGTGCTGGAAGACGATGATGTCGTGCTCACAGAGCAGCGCCTGCTCCCGCTTCACATCGATAAACATGTCGGGATAGTGCTGATAGAGGTCGTGAACCGTGACCCCCTCCAGCCCCTCAATCGCCTGCAACAGCTGCTTGTTGGCCCGCGAGCTCTGCAGCGCAGGATGGGAAAAAATAACCAGAATGCGTTTCATGACCACATCACCCGAACAAAGCCTTGCGGTGCAAGGCGAGGTAAACAGAAAAGGGGAGTCTGGGGAGCTGCATCGTAAAGGTGCACAGGAGAGCGACCTTATCAGGAAGCGCCATAGCCTGCCAACTCGGGGATCAGCTCCCGCAGCGCCGGATTGAGGGTCTGGTGGGCGGGATAGCAGAGCCCAATTCGGCGAAACATCCGCGGCCCGCTCACCGGCAGGGTACAGAGCCCCGCCTCATCCTCGACCAGCCCGTCCGGCAGAAAACTGATGCCGACTCCCGCCAGCACCAGCGCCATCACCAGCCCCTTGCTCTCGGCCTTGGCCACCAGATTGAGGGTAAGGCGGTCACAGGCCAGCAGGCCGATAGTCTGCTGATGGGCTTCGCAGGGCGGGCACTCAATAAAATCATAATGTTGCAGCTCGGCGAGCTCGATCCTTTCGCGTCTGGCCAGGGGATGATCGACCGGCACGCAGAGCACGTAATCCTCCTCCCACAGCGGCAGAAAGATCTCGTCCTCCCGGCGCAAGGCATCCAGCGTCAAGCGGCAGTCGGCGGGTGTGGTGTAGTCGGAGAGGGTGAGATCCAGCTGCGGCAACACACGCTGTACTTGCTGCAGCAGCCCGGCCACCCGGCGGCGACTCAAGTCCGGCATGATGGCGATATTGAGCCTCGCACGCGTCGCTTTCTGGCGAAACAGCTCCGGCAGACGGCGCGCCTCCTCCACCAGCTTGACTGCGTGAGGATAGAGATAGTGGGCCGGATCTTTCGCCACCACCCCCTTCTTGCCCCGGACAAACAGGCTGTCACCGAGCGCCTCTTCCAGCTGGCGCAGTCCCGCCGAGAGGGAGGGCTGGCTGACGTGGCAGCGCTCGGCCGCCGCCGTGATGTTCTTCTCTTCATAGATGGCGATGAAGAAACGCAGCAATCTCAAGTCCAGCATAAACCAACCATAGTTTTTTCAGATGATAACCAGCGGAAAACAATATTTATCACTTATAGATGCAGTGACTATAGTGATTGGGTTCCGTGCTGGCCAGCCACCTGTTTGCTCAAACCGACTCTTGAATCAGAAGGAAAGACCCATGTCCAAATCTCTCGTCGTGATCACCGGTGCCTCCGCCGGGATCGGTGCCGCCATCGCCCGTGCCTTCTCTGCCGCCGGTCATCCGCTGCTACTGCTGGCCCGCCGGGTCGAGCCGATGCAGGCGCTGAACCTGCCTGATACCCTCTGCATCGGGGTCGATGTGACCGACACCGCCGCAATGAAAGCCGCCGTCCAGCAGGCAGAAGCCAAATTTGGCCCGGTCGGCTGCATGGTCAACAACGCCGGTGTCATGCTGCTGGGTCAGGCCGATGTGCAGGATCCCGCCGAATGGCAGCAGATGCTCAACATCAACGTGATGGGGGTACTGAACGGCGTCCACGCTGTGCTGGCAGGCATGAAGGAGCGCCGCAGCGGCACCATCATCAACATCAGCTCCATCGCCGGTCGCAAGACCTTCCCGAACCATGCGGCCTACTGCGCCACCAAGTTCGCCGTGCACGCCCTGACCGAGAACATCCGGGAAGAGGTGGCCGATGTCGGCGTGCGTATGGTGACCATTGCCCCGGGTGCGGTCGAGACCGAGCTGCTCAGCCACACCACTGACGAGAGCATCAAGGCCGGTTACCACGACTGGAAAGATCAGATGGGTGGCGTCATTGCGCCGGAAGTGATCGCCGATGCCGTGCTCTACGCCTGGAACCAGCCTGCCAACGTCTGCGTGCGCGAGATCGTGCTGGCGGCGACCCGTCAGCAACCTTAATCCTGGCTGACTGACACCATGGGGAGGGCTTGACCCTCCCCCGGGGCACAGGGTTACCATGTTCTCCTTATTTTTTCCGAGTCATTCCATGGTTCTCACCCGTCGCCAACTCGCTCACGCCCGTCGCTGGCTCCCCTTGTGGAGTCTGGTGCTGGTGTTGATGTCGTTTGGCAGCCGGGCCGCAACCGACCTCTGTACCCTGACTACC
>OLFS01000311.1_pt1 | contig 48328 bp, 55 predicted proteins | sample 1605491 | NCBI WGS metagenome assembly OLFS01 (sample SAMEA3888921, study PRJEB22519) | human gut metagenome | biome: human gut; feature: human-associated habitat; material: faeces | place: Denmark | collected 2011 | reverse complement strand
TGGAAAAAAATTATTATACAAAAATCAACCAAGACGATATGAATTCAAATCCGAATCTCATTCAGAACCCGGGCTATACCAATTAATCATATAATTTAGAAATTTGATATGAAAAAGATAAGTTTATTACTGATGGCCGTTTGCTCATTATGCTTCACAAGTTGTTTGAGCGATATGGATAATTATGAATCCCCCAACGGAGGCATCAAAGGACAAATCTTAGATGCGGAAACGAATGAACCGATACCACTGCCTGTCCAAGGATCTACCGGTGTTATTATTAATATGTTCGAACAGAACACAGATGCAACACAATCGGTCGATTTCTATGCAAAGATGGATGGTTCATACGAAAACGCGAAGTTGTTCAACTGTGATTATAAAATTGTTGTAAACGGTCCGTTTGTTTCTCCTTGCGAAGAATTTGTAACCGTAAAAGGACAAACAACATTGGATCTGAAAGCAACTCCGTATGCAAGAATCAACGCTTCGGCCCAGGTTACGGGTAAAAAAATCACGATTACATACAAGGTGAATCCGACAAACAGCAATTTCAAGGTATCCGAAGTGTACGGCTACTGGAATTTTGCTCCGGGTGTTGATAATGGAAATGCCAACCAAGCAGGAAAGCAGACCGTTAAAGAGCAGGAAGGGACGATCGTTTTCGATCTGGAAAACGATAAAACCTATCAGGACAATCTGTACAAAATACAAGCAAATGGCAACAAAATATATGTACGTGTCGGTGCTAAAACAGAAGGCGCAGTCAACTACAGTACCATTATAGAAACGATTGTACAATAAATAACCTTTGGCACAGATATCCTTTTTGTTTGGATCTCTGTGCCTTTTTTATTCTTTAGAGCATGAAAAAAAGTATCTTACTCGTAACAGGAAAGGAGGGGCCTGCCTATGTCAATAGTAGCACAAACGACGCTGGCTCATGACGTTTCATATAACGGCATCGGCCTGCATGCTGCGAATGAAGTTCATATGGTATTGCGCCCGGCTCCGGCTGATACAGGCATCGTCTTTATCCGGACGGATTTGCCCGGCAGACCGTCTGTACAAGCCCATCTCACGAATGTAACCAATACAATGCGGGCGACGACGTTGGAAAACGGGGAAGCTAAGGTCTTCACAGTAGAGCATCTGCTGTCCGCCTTGAGCGGCATGGAAGTGGATAACTGCTTCGTCGAAATGGATTCGGTCGAACCGCCCGTCGCCGACGGAAGCAGCCTGACTTTTGTCAAGCTCATCGAAGAAGCGGGAATCCGTGACCTGGACGCACCGCGCCGCCTGCTGGCCGTCCAGAAACAGCATCTCGTCCAGGAGGACGATAAATTCATCGCCATCGTGCCCTATGATGGCTTCCGCATCACCTTCACTTCGATCAACCCGCACCCCATGCTGGGCGTGCAGTTCCTGGACACGACGATTACCAAGGAATCGTATGTCCGCGACATTTCCTTTGCCCGCACCATCGCCTTTACGGAAGAATTGGAAATGCTCGAGAAATTAGGCCTCGGCAAAGGGGGCACCATCGAAAACGTCGTCGTCTACGATAAGACGTCGTGCCTGTCCGTTCCCCGCTGTGACGACGAACTGGTCCGTCATAAGGTCCTCGATATCATCGGCGACCTGTCCCTGCTCGGCCATCCTGTCCGGGGACACATCATCGCCGTCAAATCGAGCCATAAACTGAACAACCTGCTGACCCATAAAATATTTGAAGAAATGCAGTGATTTAAGGAGGAATTCTCATGACTTTGGAAGTAACTGATATTATGGAAATTTTGCCGCATCGCTATCCCATGCTGCTCGTAGACCGCATCATCGAACTGGAACCGATGAAATATGCCATCGGCATCAAGAATGCGACCTTCGATGAACAATTTTTCCAGGGCCATTTCCCGGGAAAACCGGTCATGCCCGGCGTCCTCATCGCCGAAGCCATGGCCCAGGTCGGCGGCGTAGCCCTGCTCTATCCGGAAGAAAACCGCGGCCTCATCCCGTTCTTTACGGGCATCGACAAACTGCGCTTCCGCCATCCCGTCATCCCTGGCGACCAGCTGGTCATGCGGGCTGACATCGAAAAGATCAAAGGCCGCATGGGCAAGGTCAAGGCCCAGTGTCACGTCGGCGACACGCTCTGTGCCGAAGGGGAATACCTCTTTGCCCTCATGCCGGGTCAGAACACGAAAAAATAAGTTAAGAAAAATTTAAAAAATCTTTACTGCATGTTAAATAACGGCCTAAATGGGCGTATTTGCGAGTATACAGAGGAATATAGCGGGAAAAGGCCTGATTTTGCCCGGCAAAACCGGACTGGTATTCTGCGAGTGTATATAATATGTGATTTAGGTTGAAAATAAGCGCCTGCCGCTCAGGCAGGGAAGCGAGGAGTGACTTTAATGACCGAGGAAACGAATAACATGCCTCAGAGCATGATACATCCGACGGCTATTATAGACCCGCAGGCAAAAATCGGTGCCGGTGTCAAAATCGGGCCGTATGCCGTTATCGGGCCCCACGTTACCATTGGCGATGGTACGGAAATCATGGCCCACGTTACCATCGACGGCTGGACCACGATCGGTAAGGACTGCCGGTTTTTCCCGAGCTGTTCCATCGGTTCGGAACCACAGGATTTGAAATATCACGGTGAAAAGAGCTACCTGATCATCGGCGACCGCTCGGTGTTCCGGGAATTCGTCACCGTCAGTACGGCCACCGGTGAAGGCGAAGAAACGCGCATCGGCAACGACTGCCTCTTCCAGGCCTGCACTCATGTGGCCCATAATTGCGTCGTCGGCAATCACGTCATCATGAGCAACTGCGCCGGCCTGGCCGGCCACGTCACCGTCGAAGACCGCGTCGTCATCGGCGGCATCGCCGGCGTCCATCAGTTCGTCAAGATCGGCCGCAACAGCATGATCGGCGGCCTGGCAAAAGTCGTCCAGGATATTCCGCCCTTCGTCATCGCCGACGGTCAGCCGGCCCGCTGCATCGGGCTGAACAGTGTCGGCCTTTCACGGGCCGGGATTCCGGAAGAAGTATGCCGGGAACTGAAGAAGGCTTTCCGCATCCTGTACCGTTCCGGCCTGAACCTGCGCCAGGCCATTGCCGAAATGGAACAGGAACTGGACAGCTATGAAGAAGTAGAACATTTCCTCCGCTTCCTCCGCAATGCCGACCGCGGTATCTGCAGAGGGACGAAAGATTAGGCAGCCGCTATTGGCTAAAAAGGGGTGTCGCGTCTGCGATGGCCCCTTTTTTTGCTGACAGGGGGCCTGTTTTTTTGTTATAATATAAAGATGAATATTTCTCTTTATGAATAAGGATGATTGCTATGGAAAAAGTAGGATTGCTTGCCGGTGTCGGCAAACTGCCTGTAGAATTTATGCGCGCTGCCAAACAGCTGGGGCACGAAGTCGTCGTCATCGCCGTCGTCAGTGATGTCGAACCGGAACTGGCTGCCGAAGCAGATGCTTATTATGAAATCAACGTCGCCAAACTGGATAAGGTCATCAAGACCCTCAAGAAGAATGGCGTCGCCAAAGTGACCATGATTGGCAAGGTCACTAAGGAAATCCTCTTCAAAGGCTTGAAGTTCCCTGACTGGCGGGCTATCAAGCTGCTGGCGAAACTGCGCAACCGCAAGGACGATACGATCATGCTGGCCATCGTCGAAGAACTGGCCAAAGATGGCCTGGAAGTCGTCGACCAGACACTGTACCTGAAGCCCCTCATGCCGTCTTGCGGTGTCTTGTCGCGCCGTAAACCGACGGCGTCGGAAGAAGACGATATCCGCTTCGGTTTCGTCACGGCCAAGGCCATGGGCGGCATGGACATCGGCCAGACTGTCGTCGTCAAGCACAAGGCCGTCATGGCTGTCGAAGCCATCGAAGGGACCGACGCCTGCATCCGCCGCGGCGGCGCCCTGGGACGGGAAAAATCCGTCGTCGTCAAAGTGGCCAAGCCCAACCAGGACCCGCGTTTCGACGTGCCTGCCGTGGGCAAGCAGACCATCTTGTCCATGATTGAAAGCCATTGCAATGTCCTGGCCATGGAAGCCGGCCGGACGCTCTTCGTCGAACAGGACGAAGTCCTGGACCTGGCCAACCGCCACGATATCTGTATCTGTGCTGTCGATAAGAATTTTTAGGAGAGCCTATGAAAATCATGTTTTCTGCCGGTGAGGCGTCGGGCGACCTGCACGGGGCCAATTTGGCCCGGTCCCTGCGCGAACTGGATCCGCAGATCGAACTGCTCGGTATGGGCGGCAAGGAAATGGCAGCGGCCGGCGTCGACATCGTCTACGACATCAAGAACTTAGGTGTCATCGGCGTCGGGGAAATCATCCGCAAGATTCCCTTTTTCTTCCGCCTCCGCGACTTCCTCGTCGATACGATGCGCAAAGAAAAGCCCGACGTCCTGGTTTGCATCGACTATCCGGGCTTCAACATGCGCCTCATCAAGGCGGCCAAAGCGGCGGGTATCCCCGTCGTCTATTATATCCTGCCGACCATCTGGGCCTGGCATAAGAGCCGCGGCAAGACCATCGCCAAATATACGGACCTGGCCATTTCCCTCTTTCCCTTTGAAGCCAAGATGTATGAAGACATGGGGACGAATGTCATCTACGCCGGCCATCCCCTGGTCGATACGGTCCATGCGACCATGAGCCGCCGCGAGGCCTGCGCTCATTTCGGCCTGGACGAACGGAAGAAGACGGTCCTCCTCATGCCGGGCAGCCGGGTCCAGGAAGTACGCGGCCTCCTGCCGTGTATGCTGGAAGCAGCCAAGCTCATCCGCAAAGAGGCAGGGGACGTCCAGTTCATCCTGCCAAAGGCGTCGACTATCGACGAAGGCCTCCTCGATGAGATCATCCAGGCCTCAGGCATCGCCGTCACAGTCGGCGAAGAAAAAGTATACGATATGATGAATCTCAGTACGGCAGCCATCGCGGCTTCGGGGACGGCGACGCTGGAAACGGCCCTCATGGGCCTGCCGACGCTCCTGGTGTACCGCGTCAACCGCCTGACTTACTGGTTATCGAAAGTCCTGGTCCATATCGACAGCATCGGCCTGCCGAACATCATCATGGGCCATCGGGTCATCCCTGAATTGTGGCAGGATGAGGTGACGCCGGAAAACATCGCTGCCGCCATGGTGCCTATGATCACCGATAAGGTGCACCGTGAAGCATTGCACGAATCCCTGGCGGCTGTCCGCCGCACGATGGGGGAACCCGGCGCTGTCCAGCGGACGGCCCAGGCTATCTTAGATTTTGCAAGAGAAAGAGGTGCCCATGAAGCAATACAATAGTTGGCAAAGTTATAAGAGATTATTAATGTTCATCAAGCCGTACAAGATGCGCCTCGTCGTCGCCGTCATCTGTATGGCCCTGTCCGGGGCGAGCAACGTCGTCGTCCCGTGGCTCATCAAGGACGTCATCGATAAGGTCCTGGCCAATAAGGATATCTACACGCTGAACCTCATCGTCATCGGTATCCTGATCCTCTTCCTGCTCCGCGGGTTCTTCTATTTCGGCCAGAAATACCTCATGAGTTTCGTCGGCCAGAAAATCGTCAACGATATCCGCGAAACCCTGTATCGTCACTTGCAGACCCTGTCCCTGTCGTACTTCGACAAGCACAAGACGGGCAATATCATGAGCAACCTGACCAATGACGTCACGGCTTTGCAGACGGCCATTGCAGGCAACCTCATTTCCTTCGTCCAGGAAGCGGTCATCCTCGTCGGCTCCCTGGGGTCCATGCTCTTCCTCTACTGGAAGCTGACCCTGTTGACCTTGGTCATCGTCCCCCTCGTCGTCTTTACGATCAACTTCTTCGGCTCCCGCCTGCGCCGGGCCGGCCACGACGTCCAGGGCAAGATGGCTGACATTACGTCGCTTTTGGAAGAGGCTATTTCGGGGATCCGCATCATCCGCTCCTTCAACCGGGAGGACTTTGAAATCCGCCGCTTCATGGTCCAGAACGACCGAAACTTCTGGGCCCTCATGACGACGACCAAACTGACGGCCCTGCTGACGCCGTTCATCCAGTTCTTCGCAGCCATCGCTGTCACGGGCATCATCTGGTACGGCGGCATGAGCGTCATCGACGGCGAAATGACGGCCGGCGCCCTCATCGCCTTCCTCATCTACGCCATCAACCTGGCCAACCCGGTCCGCCGCATCAGTGAAATCTACGGCGATATCCAGAAATCCCTGGCCGCTGCCGACCGCGTCTTTGAAACGATCGACACCGAACCGGATGTCAAGGAAAAGCCGGACGCCATCGTCCTGCCGCCGGTCAAAGGGGAAGTCGAATTCAATCACGTCTCCTTTGCCTATGACAAAGACCACCCGGCCCTGACCGATTTCAATTTGAAAGTCGCCCCTGGCGAAGTCGTCGCCCTCGTCGGCCCCAGCGGTGCCGGCAAATCGACGGTCGCCAACTTGCTGCCACGTTTCTACGATGTCACGGGCGGCAGCCTGACCATCGATGGCATCGACGTCCGCGACGTCACCTTCTCGTCCCTGCGCCAGCAGATCGGCCTGGTCCCACAGGAAACGATGCTCTTCAACGCTACGGTCCGGGAGAACATCCTCTACGGCCGCCTCGATGCGACGGACGAAGAAGTCGTCGCCGCTGCCAAAGCCGCCAATGCCCATGACTTCATCCGGGAACTGCCCGGCGGCTACGAAGCTCTAGTCGGCGACCGCGGCAGCTCCCTGTCCGGCGGCCAGCGCCAGCGCATCGCCATTGCCCGGGCCATCCTCAAGAACCCGCGTATCCTCATCCTCGATGAAGCGACGTCGGCTCTCGATACGGAAAGCGAAAAGATCGTCCAGGCTGCCCTGGACCGCCTCATGGAAGGCCGCACGGCCGTCGTCATCGCCCACCGCCTGAGCACGGTCCGCAATGCCGACGACATCGTCGTCATCGACCACGGCCGCATCGTCGAAGAGGGGACCCATGATGAACTGCTGGCAAAAGACGGCCTCTATGCCCATCTCTATGCCGTACAGTTCAACGATACTACGGAAGAAACAGCGTCAGAAGGTTGATTGTGATGAAGAATCTAAAATCGCACCCCATGTACTGGCTGTATAATATCCTGCTCCTCATCTATTGGGCTACGCTCATTCCCATGCTCATTTACCGGCTCATCCGGGAAGAAGGATTTTATCAGCGCATCAAACAGAGCATCGGCTTCTTGCCGGAAGAATTAAAAGATAAAATATCCAATCGCCATGCCATCTGGGTCCACGCCGCGTCGGTCGGGGAAATCGTCGCGGCCAGCCCGATTGTCCGGGAAATGCGCAAGACCCATCCCGACGAAGTCATCATCGTCTCCGTCGTCACGGCGACGGGCTTCCGCATGGCCCATCAGATCATCAAGGGCGCCGACGGGATCCTCTATTTCCCGCTGGACCTGCCGTATCTGACCAACCGCATCCTGACCATCGTCAATCCCCAGGCCATCGTCCTGGTAGAAACGGAAATCTGGCCGAATTTCCTGCGCATCGCCGCAGATAAGCATATTCCGGTCATGATGATGAACGGCCGCATCAGTCAGCGCAGTGCCGTCCGCTACCGCATGATTACCTTCTTTACGCGCCGCGTCTTGTCGACGATACGCATGTTCTGCATGCAGAGCCGCATCGACGCCCAGTATATCATCGACATCGGCGCCGATCCCAACAAGGTCATCGTCACGGGCAACACCAAGTACGACCAGACCTATGGCATCGTCACGGAAGCCGAAAAGAAACGCTTCCTCCACGAACTGGGCTTTGCCGAAGGGACGTATCCCATCATGATCGCCGGCAGTACCCACAAAGGGGAGAACGGCTCGGTCTACAAGGCTTTCGTCAAGATACGGGACCATTTCCCGGAAGCCAAATTGATTATCGCCCCGCGCTATATCTATCAGGCCGACCTCATCATCGACGAAGGCATCAAGCACGGCGTCACTATGGTCAAGCGCAGCGATATGAAGGCTGGGAAACCGATCCGGCCCGAATACGACGGCGTCATCCTCGATACCATCGGCGAACTGGGCCGCGTCTACAGCCTGGGCGACCTCATCTTCGTCGGCGGCAGCCTGGCCCATATCGGCGGCCATAATATCCTGGAACCGGCAGCTCATGGCAAGCCCATCGTCGTCGGTCCCAATATGTTCAACTTCGTCGAAATCTTCGATCTCCTCAGCAGCCGCGGCGCCTGCGTCATGGTCAAGAATGAAAAGGAATTCATCGACACCTGCCTGGATATCCTCATCCATCCCGATCGGGCCGAAGCCATGAAGCGCAGCTGCATCGAAGTCGTCCAGGAAAACCAGGGGGCTACGCGCAAGAACCTGGAACAGCTGCAGAAGATGCTGGACGACGTCCACGGCGGGAGGTGAGCCCATGGCTTTGCGAAATTGGGCTGCCGCCTATTTCCATTATTTGACCGGAAGCGGAGCCCATCACTGCTGGGACTGGCCGGCCCTGGCCCTGCTGCGCGGTGCCGCCTGGCTCTACCGCAAGGGCGTCCTGGCCAAATATCACGCCATCGCCGACCATCCGGAACGGCAGGAACACGTGCCGGCCGTCGTCATCAGCCTGGGCAACATCACTGTCGGCGGGACGGGCAAGACGCCGACGGCGTGTATGCTGGCCCGGCGCCTGCAATCCCAGGGCTGGCGCGTGGCCCTGCTCAACCGGGGCTACCGCTCTCAGCGCGAAGATGGCGGCGCTGCCGTCATGTCCGATGGACAGCGCGTCCTGCTATCGGCGGAAGAAGGCGGCGATGAAGCCTGCCTCATGGCCCGCAGCCTGCCTGGCATCCCCGTCCTGGTCGGCCGCAAGCGGGCCCTCGGCGGCCGCCTGGCCGTCGAACGCTTCGGTACACAGGTCCTCATCCTCGACGACGGCTTCCAGCACTGGCAGCTGTACCGTGACCTGGACATCGTCCTCGTCGATGGGACCAATCCCTTCGGCAACGGCCATGTCCTGCCGCGGGGCATCCTGAGGGAGCCCATGGAGCAGCTCGGCCGGGCCGATGCCTTCATCATCACTAAGGGCGACCAGATTACGCAGGACCGGGCCGAAGCCATCGCCGCCAAGCTGCACCAGTACAACCCGGCTGCGCCGGTGGCCATGGCCATCCACAAACCGTCTTCGTGCCTGGCCTTTGCCGCCTGGCATGACGGAAAGGGCCATGGCGCCGGGGCCTTACAGCCTGACGGCCAGTCCGTCCTGGCCGTATCGGCCCTGGGCAACCCGGCTTCCTTTGAACGGACCCTGGCCGATGCGGGCTTCACCGTCGCCGGCTCCATCCGTTATGAGGACCATCACCATTACGGCCGTGACGATATCCGCCATATGGCTGCCAGGGCCGCCGAAACGGGCTGCCTTTTGGTGACGACGGAAAAGGACGCCGTCAAACTGCCGGCGCCGCTGATCAAGGAATACGACCTGCCGCTGTACGTCTTGAGCATTACCATTGAATTCACAGCAGGGCAGGACCAGATAGATACGATTTTGCAAGCAGTATTGGAGGATAAACTATGAACTTTGTATGCATCATCCCATCGCGCTATGCATCGACGCGCCTGCCGGGCAAGCCGCTGTGCGATATTGCCGGCAAACCGATGGTACAGCGTGTCTATGAACAGGCTGCCAAGGCCTCGAAACTGACGGCTGTCGTCGTCGCCGTAGATAACCCGAAAGTCTATGATACGGTCGTCACTTTCGGCGGCCATGCCGTCATGACCCGCGAAGACCACGCCAATGGTACGGACCGTTTGGCTGAAGCCGTCGGCCATTTTCCCGATGCTGACGTCATCGTCAACGTCCAGGGCGACGAACCGCTCATCGCACCGGACGTCATCGACGATTTGTGCCGGGCCTTTGAAGCAGAACCGGACCTGACCATGGCGACGGTCGCTGCGCCTTTGCAGGAAGACGAATACGATGACCCGAGCGCCGTCAAAGTCGTCCTCAACCAAAAGGATGAAGCCATGTATTTCTCGCGTTCCCTCATCCCGTATCCGCGCCATTCCTTTGAAGAAGGGGGCATCCAGCCGTATAAGCATATCGGTATCTACGCCTATCGCCGCGATTTTCTCCTGCAGTACGCGGCCATGGAACAGACGCCGGCAGAAAAAGTCGAGTCCCTGGAACAGTTGCGGGTTCTCGAAAATGGTTATAAGATAAAAGTGATAAAGACTCATCACCAATTCATCGGCATCGATACGCCGGATGACCTGGAACACATCCGCCGTTATTTTGCCGAATCTGCTCATAAAGGGGAATAGACTATGGAAAAAGTGAAACGAATTCAGGTTGGCAGCCAGACTGTCGGCGGCGATGGCAAACTTTTCGTCATGGCCGGCCCGTGTGTTATCGAAAATCCCGAACGAACTCTGGCTATTGGCAAGACCATGAAGGCTATCTGTGAAAAACTGGGCCTGACGTATATCTTCAAAGCCTCTTTTGATAAGGCGAACCGCTCGTCTTACACGTCCTACCGCGGACCGGGCCTGAAAGAAGGCCTGCGCATCCTGGCTGACATCAAGAAGGAACTCCAGGTTCCCGTCGTCAGCGATATCCACGAAACCTGCCAGGCCGAAGCGGCTGCTGAAGTCCTGGACGTCATCCAGATTCCGGCTTTCCTCTGCCGTCAGACCGATTTGCTGGAAGCCGCTGCGGCTACGGGGAAATGCGTCAACGTCAAGAAGGGCCAGTTCCTGGCCCCGGAAGACATGAAGAACGTCGTCGCCAAGATCGAACACGCTGGCAATGAAAATATCATGCTCACCGAACGGGGCATCAGCCTGGGCTATCACAACCTCGTCGTCGACATGCGTTCCTTCCCGATTATGCGCAGCTTCGGCTATCCCGTCGTCTTCGATGCCACCCACAGCGTCCAGCTGCCGGGCGGTGCCGGTACGAAATCGGCAGGCCAGCGCCAGTTCGTCGGAAACCTGGCACGAGCCGCTGCCGGTGCCGGTATCGACGGCGTCTTCATGGAAGTACACGATAACCCGGCAGAAGCCCTCAGCGACGGGCCGAATATGCTCTACTTATCGCAGGTCGAAGACGTCCTCCGCGATATGATGGCTATCAACGAAATCGCACAGAAAAGCGTAAGCACGGACAGGTAAGGAGACGAGACCATGATGGATATTTTAGAAGAAGCAAAAGACGTGCTCCATCAGGAAGCACAAGGCATTGAAAAGTTGATTCCTACGCTCAACCAGAACTTCGTCAATGCCGTCAACATGATTATGAAATCGAAAGGCCGGGTCATCGTCACGGGCATGGGGAAATCCGGCCACATTGCCCGCAAAGTATCGGCAACCTTGTCCAGTACGGGGACGCCGTCCATTTTCCTCCATCCGGCAGAAGCCATCCACGGCGATTTGGGCATGGTCACGGCAGACGATGTCGTCCTGGCCTTCTCGAACAGTGGGGAAACGGTGGAAATACTCAACATCCTGCCGTCGCTCAAGCGCATCGGTGCCAAACTCATCACCGTCGTCGGCAATCACAATTCGACCTTGGCCAAACACGCCGACATCATTCTCGACGCATCGGTCGAAAAAGAAGCCTGCCCTCTGGGACTGGCGCCGACGACGAGTACAACGGCGGCTCTGGCCTTAGGCGATGCCCTGGCTGTCGTCCTCTTGACACAGCACCATTTCACCAAGGAACAGTTCGGCATCTTCCATCCCGGCGGAGCCCTGGGCAAGAAACTCCTGCTCACTGTCGACGATGTCATGCATAAAGGCCAGGACAACCCGGTCGTCAGCGAAGACAGCATCGTCCAGGATGCCCTCTTCCTCATGACCGAAAAGGGCCTGGGTGCCGTATCCGTCGTCGATGAAGATGGCAAACTCGTCGGCCTGGTCACTGACGGTGACGTCCGCCGCGGCCTGGAAACGGGGTCCAACTTCCTCCAGTGGCCTGTCGATGCCATGATGACCAAGAACCCGCGGGTCATTGCCAACCATAAGCTGGCTACGGAAGCTCTGCACATCATGGAAAAGAACCAGCCCCGTCCGATTACGGTCCTGCCTGTCGTCGACAAGGATGACAAAGTCGTCGGCATGATCCATATTACCGATTTGCTGCGGCAGGGAGTGGTCTGATGAGCTTTTTGACACATATCAAGATGCTGGCCCTCGACGTCGACGGCGTCATGACGGACGGCATCATTTACTACAGCCCGTCGGGCGATGCCATGAAAGGCTTTTCTGCCCGCGACGGCATGGGCATTTCCCTAATCCGGGCCGCCGGCATCCAGACGGCCCTGGTCACAGGCCGCCGCTCACCCATGGTCGAGCAGCGGGCGAAGGACCTGCATATCGACTACGTCCTCCAGGACTGCTCGCGCAAGCTTTTGGCTATGCAGCAGTTGTGCAGTGAAATCGGCCTGTCCCTCGACGAAGTGGCCTACATGGGCGACGACCTGAACGATGTCGAACTCATTGCCAATGCCGGTTTCGGCGCAGCGCCCCTCGATGCCTGCGAAGAAGCCCGTCGGTCGGCCGCTTTCGTATCGGCCTATCCCGGCGGCCACGGGGCCTTGCGGGAATTCGCCGAATATATCTTGAAGAGCCAGCATGTCTGGGATAAGGTCCTGCGCCAGTACTTTGGCGACGCGACCTTTACGTTGCGCCAATAAGAAAGGAGAGTCTGTATTGTGAGTAAGGAATGGCAGTATCATGCTGCACGCGGATTCGGCAAGATTCTCTGTCATCTGCCCTATCCGGTTATCATTTCCTTGGGTCGCAAACTAGGCCCTTTCGTAGGAAAACTGATGAAGAAGCAGCGCGAACGCGGTATTTTCCAGATACAGCGCGGCATGGAGTGCAGCCGTGAAGAAGCGGAACGCATCATGACCGACGTCTTCCGCAACCTCGGTCAGTCGCTCATGGAAATCCTCTATACGCCCAATCTCAATCCGGAGAATATCCGGGACTATGTGACATTGGACCATCCGGAACGCCTGGACGAAGCCATGAAGGAAGACAAAGGCGTCATCGTCCTCACGGCCCACATGGGCAACTGGGAATGGCTCGGCGCCCTGGCCATCTACGGCTATCCGGCGACGACGATCGTCAAGAACCAGGCCAACGACGCCGTAACGCGCCTGCTCAACGAAAACCGTGAGAGCATGGGCCTGGAAGTCTTCGCCCGCGGCGGCAATGAAATGATCATCGCTGCCCGTGCCTTGAAGCGCAAGAAACTCCTGGGTTTCCTGGCCGACCAGGACGGCGGCTTCCACGGCGTGCCTCAGCCTTTTTTGGGCAAGATGAGCTCGACGCCGAAAGGACCGGCTATGTTCGCCCAGAAGTTCCATTCACCTATCGTGCCGATTTTCCCGGTCCACGACGAAAATCATCATACCCATTTGATGATCGGTGAAATCATGCATTTCGAAGACACAGGCAACAAGGACGAAGACATTGCCCGCATGACTCGCAAGATGGCCGTCGTCACGGAGAATTTCATCAAGGAACACCCGACAGAATGGCTGTGGTTCCAGCATCGCTGGAGTACAGAACCGGAAGAAATCATAGCACTGCAGCAGAAACCGGAGGCGCATACCGATGATAGCCGAAAAGCTGAAAAAGAATAAAATCTCCATCATTGCCGTCATCGCCGTCATCGGCTTTGCCGTCATGCTCTATAGTTTCATGCATCCCCAGAAGACGGAAGACCCCATGGTCAGCCCGGATAAGCTCGTCGAATTCGAAGGGACGGAGCTGGAAGAAAAGAAAGACGGCCAGCTCGTCTGGCGCTTGACAGCCGATAAGATCCAAATCGACCCGGACACGCAGATCATGTATTTCACCAACCCCAAGGCCCTGGTCGTCGCCGAAGATGGGACGCAGATGACCATTACGTCGGACAAGGGCATCGTCGACCGCCAGAAGCGGACCATCGAAATCAAGCCGCCTGTCAAAGCAGAAACCGATAAAGGCGATACGTTGCAGACCGACGGCAGTGTGTATTATAATATGGATACGCGTATGATCAAAGGCGGCAAGGTCGTCATGGACCGCCATGACAAGACGTCGCTCAAAGCCGATGCTTTTGAAACGGACAGCAGCCTGACTAAGGTGACGCTGACCGGCCATGCGCAGGTGACAAAGGGAGAATAACTATGATGGATTTACTTGGAAAGAAACTGGCAGCTGCCGCCCTCATGGGGGCCATGATCCTGCCGGCTGCCGGCGCCCTGGCGGCGGATAATAACGGCAACCCGGCCGTATCCGTCACGGCAGACACGCTGGAATATAACGGTAAGACCCAGGTCGCTACGGCGACGGGCAACGTCGTCATCGTCCGCGACCAGGCTACGATGACCGGCAACAAGGCCGTCTATAACTTGAAGACCGCCGAAGCCGACATGGAAGGCAACGTATCGGTCCAGCAGCCGGACATGCAGCTCAACGCCGATAAGGTCCATTCGACCAACAAGAACTACGTCGTCGCTACGGGCAGCGTCCGCGGCGTCTACGGCGACAAGAAGGTCAATGGCGACAAAGTCGAATACTATCTCGACCAGGATTACGGCATCGTCACGGGCAACGGCTATCTTGAAGCCCAGGGTTCGCAGATGTGGGCCGATCACATCGACGCCTGGTTTAAGCAGATAAAGGCCATCGGTACGGGCAACGTCCATATCGAATCGCCGGCGGAAAACCTCATCGCCTATGCCAATCAGGCCGTCTACACCCAGACGCCGGGTCAGAATGACGGCGTCGTCCACTTGACGGGGAATGTCAATGCCACTCAGAACGGCAATTCCCTCAACGGCGACAATGTCGATATCCGCCTGGCCGATAATTCCGTCCAGACCCGCAGCCGGTCGACTATCGTCATCGTACCGGGCAGTAATCCGTAATCGTAAGGGGTATCTATGTTTATTCAGACTGAAGATCTCGTAAAAGCGTATAAAGAACGAAATGCCGTCAACGGCGTCAGTATCCGCGTCGACCAGGGCCAGATCGTCGGCCTCCTGGGACCGAATGGCGCCGGCAAGACGACGACTTTCTACATGATCGTCGGCATCGAACGGCCGACGTCGGGAAGGATAACCATTGATGGCAAGGACATCACCAACCTGCCCATTCACAAGCGGGCGGCCTATGGCATCGGCTATCTGCCCCAGGAAGCGTCGATTTTCCGCAAGCTCACCGTCGAAGACAATCTCCTGGCCATGCTGGAGACGACGAAGCTCAGCAAGAAGGAGCAGCATGAAAAAGCGGAAGCCCTGATGGAAGAATTTTCCATCACCCAGCTCCGCGACCGCCTGGGTATCCAGCTGTCCGGCGGCGAACGGCGCCGCGTGGAAATCGCCCGCTGTCTGGTCATGGACCCGGCCTTCATCCTCCTCGATGAACCTTTTGCCGGCATCGACCCCCTGGCCGTCAACGACATCCAGGGCATTATCAGCCATTTGAAACGGCGCGGCATGGGCGTCCTCATTACCGACCACAACGTCCGGGAAACGCTGAGCATCGTCGACAAAGCCTGTATCTTGAGTGAAGGGAAGATCCTCCTCGAAGGCAGTCCGGAAATGATTGCCAATGACCCGGTAGCCAAGAAATTCTACTTAGGCGAAGAATTCAGGATGTAACAGGGAGTATGGAATGCGAATATTAGATAAGTATATATTAAAAGAATTTATTGGCCCCTTTTTATTCGGCGTCTGTGCCTTTACAGCAGTCTTCGTCGGGACGGGTACGCTCTACCGTATTGCCAACCTCATCAACCAGTACGGGGCTTCGGCCTGGGCTGCCTTCCGCGTCTTCGTCCTGGCCATGCCGTCGATCATCGTCGTCACCTTTCCCATGTCCGTCCTCTTAGGGTCGCTCATGGCCTTTGGCCGCCTTTCCAGCTCCAGCGAAATGATCGTCATGCGGGCTGGCGGACAGAACTTCATCCGCCTGGCCATGCCGATTTTCATTGCCGCTTTCTTCATTTCCATCGGGGCGACGGCCTTCAACGAATACGTCGTGCCCAAGGCCAACAACGCCTATAACACGATTATCAATGAAGAAATCAAGCACAATGTCGCGCCGACGACGCAGGACCATATCATCATCAAGAACACCAAGGGCTCCGATATATCCAGCCTCATGTATGCCCGTCAATACGATGCCAACACGAAGCAGCTCAAGGATATTACCGTCCAGGAATTTGAAAATGATACGCTCATGCGCGTCGAACAGGCTGACCGGGCCGACTGGAACGGCCAGAAATGGGTCATGCATGAAGGCATGATTTACGACGTATCGGCCAATGAACAGACGACGCGGTCCCTGAAGTTCCAGAACCAGGCCCTGCCGATCACGCAGAAACCGAATAAGATCAATGCATCCCAGAAGAAACCGGATGAACTGACCATCCGCGAACTGCGGGAACAGATTAAACTCTTGGACCAGAATTCCGTCAACACCAATAAGATGAAAGTCGAAATGTACAACCGCTTCGCCCTGCCTCTAGCCAGCTTGGTCTGCGCCATCGTCGGTGCGCCTTTGGGGATGCAGAAACAGCGCGGTAGTTCGTCCATCGGCTTTGGCATCAGTGTCGTCGTTATCTTTATTTACTATTCCATCATGACCCTGGGCAATGCCCTGGGCAATGGCGGCAAGATCCCGGCCTACCTCGCCGCCTTCCTGCCGGACATCATCTGTGGCGTCGCCGGCGTCATCTTAGTCTACAAAAAATCGAAATGAGGGAAAAGGCGCTGTCGCATGAAGACAGCGCCTTTTTTAGCCGTCAGCAGCTAGCTGTTAGCCGTCCGCAGCGCTATAGTCGATACGGCTGTAGGGGCGACCACGTGGGGCGTCTAACCCCTAACCCCTGATCCCTAACCCCTGTCCGCGGCCGCCCTACGTCAGCCCTTGCAGTACACGGTAGTTATGGGCTATAATATAATGATATAAAGGAATGAGCAAAGGTGGTGTCTTATGGAATATGGATGGGTCATGCTGATCGTCTTGTCTGTTATGGGCGGGATCATTGCCTATCTCGGCGATAAGATCGGCTCCCGTGTAGGGAAACGGAAAATTAAATTATTCGGTTTGCGGCCGAAGTATACGTCCATCCTGGTCACCATCCTGACGGGGATCAGCATTGCTGTCATCACTTTAGGCGTCATGTCTATCTTGTCGGAAAACGTCCGCATCGCCCTGTTCGGTATGCATCAGCTGCAGATGCAGAAGGCTCAGCTCGAAGCCCAGCGGGACGAACTGCTGCAGCAGGCCAAGGACCTGGGCAAGGAACTGGATGACAAGAATGAGCTCATTGCCTCCAATGAAGAACTCTTGAAAAAGCAGCAGGAACAGCTGGACGGCAAGAATGAAGAAATCCGGACGACTCAGCTGGATTTGCAGCAGGCCCAGGCCGCCCGTGACGACAAGGCCCGTCAGCTGACGGTCATCCAGGTTGCCATGGACGAAGCTAAGAAGCAGCGCGACTCGGCCCTGGCTGACAGTGAAAAAGCCCGTCAGGACGTAGCTATGCTGGAAGAAACGAAGCAGAAGATGATGGGCACCATCGACGTCCTCGACAAGCGCATCAAGCTGCTCAATGAAACGATGACCAATATCCGCGAAGGGACGGTCGTCTTCCGCGTCGGCGAAGTCCTGTCCAGTAACGTCCTCAATGGCGGCTTGAGCCAGGCCCAGACGCGGGAAGAACTGAGCCGGGCCATGAGCCAGACCAATACCATGATTTGCCGTCATCTCGGCGTCCGCGATGAAAATACGGTCCTGCTCTATATTGCGCCAGACGAATTCAACGCTACCGTCGACGCCCTGCAGAAAGCCGGGAAGTCGCAGAAACTGCTCCGTATCATCGCCGCCGGCAACATCATGCTCGGCGAACCGGCTCTGGTCCACGTCGAAATGTATGACAACAACCTCATCTATCACCGCGGTGACGTCGTCTACGAAGAACGGCTGACAGCCCAGGAATTGTCGGGCAATGCCGAACTGCAGGTCATGCGCTTCCTCCATAACGTCAATCAGCAGGCCCAGGCCAGAGGCCTCCTGCCAGACCCGCTGACAGGCAATGTCGGGGCCCTGACGGCTGCAGAAATGTTCGAGACCATCAATAAGATAAAGAACCACAGCGGCGCCGATATCGTCCTCAAAGCCGTCACCGAAACCGATACCTATACGGCCGGCCCCTTGCAGATCGACATCCGCGTAGAAGCTGACGAATGATGGGGATAAAAACAAGCCGCTAGCCACTAGCCACGTAAACGGGCGCCCCACGGGGTCGCCCCTACAACTTGGGTGTGCCGCAATGCGGCAGCGCCGATAACAGGGGGAGTTATTTTGATCTTTGCCATTGACCCTGGTTCGGAAAAGACGGGGACTGCTGTCGTCGCCGATGACGGCAGTCTGGTCACAAAGGCCATCGTGCCGACGCCGGAACTGGGCGACTATTTGAGTCACGTTTATGAAAACCATCCTTTTTCCCATATCGTCATGGGCGATGGGACCAATCATAAAAAGCTGCAGCCCCTGGTCGAGCAGTGGATCGCCAGGAGCCACAGGGATATCACTTTTTCCCTGACAGATGAAAAATTCACCACTGTCGAAGGGCGCAAGCTCTATTTTAAATATACCCCGCGCAAGGGCTGGCGCCGTTTCGTGCCACTGTCCTTCCAATATCCGCCAGAACCGGTCGATGACTTCGTCGCCTGGATCATCGGCCGCCGTTATTTAGCGAAACAACGAGGAGAAAAAATATGAAATACATCTTGCGTGCCCTGGGCCTGGCCTTTGGCGCTCTCATCTACACCATCGGCCTGGACGTCTTCCTGGTCCCGAACCACGTCATCGACGGCGGCGTCGTCGGCATTGCCCTCATGGCAGCGCAGGTGACAGGCATCAGTTTCAGTGTGTTCATCATCATCCTGAACATTCCTTTCTTTATCTTTGGCTATAAGAAGATAGGTGCCTTTTTCACCATATCTTCGCTCTTTTCCATCCTCTGCCTGTCCGGGTGGAGCACGTTCATCCATTACGAACGGGTCACGTCGGACCCCTTCTTGTCGACCATTTACGGCGGCATCATCATCGGCCTCGGCGTGGGCCTCATCATCCGCTGGGGTGGCTCCCTGGACGGGACGGAAGTCCTGGCCATCATCGCCGACAGGCGCACGCCTTTTTCCGTCGGCGAGACGATCATGTTCTTCAACCTCTTTATCCTGGGAAGTTCGGGCTTTGTCTTTTCCTGGGACAGCGCCATGTATTCCCTGGTGGCATACTTTATCGCCTATAAGATGATCGACGTCGTCACCAACGGCCTCGACGAAATGAAGGGCATGCTCATCGTTACGGGCAAGCACGACGAAGTGGCCGACTGCCTGACCAGGGACATGGGCCGTGCCGTGACCCTCATCAACGGCGAAGGCGCTTACAAGCGGGAAAAGACGATGATCCTCTACTGCGTCGTGTCGCGCCTGGAGATCACCAAGATACGCGATGCCATCACCGGCGTCGACCCCAACGCTTTCGTCTCGGTCTTCGATATCAGTGAAGCACATGGCGGCCTCTTCAAGCGGCATAAAATGCATGGGTAAAAAGTCAAAAAAAGCTTGACATAATTGGCGAATCTGCTGTATTGACATACAGCTCATATTTGCTATTATATAAAATAATTGGGTTATAGCGTTAACCTGAAAAAATGACAACACAGGTGATAGAACACCTATTGGGAGGTATACAATGGCACAGTTAAATTTCAATATCGAAGACATTTGCGGCACTTTGTCGGAAAATAAAGACGGCTGGCGCAAAGAACTGACGTACATCAGCTGGAATAATCGGGCACCGAAATTCGACCTTCGCTCGTGGGATCCGGATTATCAGGCCATGACCAAAGGTATTACCATGACCAAGGAAGAACTGGAAAAACTGCGTGATGTATTGAACGAAATGGATTTCGATAAATACTAAGGAGTGATTAAGTATGCTTTCGGCAATTCAATGAGATGAATGGAATGAAAGCATACTTTTTTATTTTCCTTGCCAAATTTGCCAAAACATTATATAATCTCTAGTTGTATGTGCTGTTAGTACTTGGTAATAATTTCAAGGGTGAATGAAATGGTTCGTATAGCGAGAGATAAGCGACATGCTTTATTAAAGAAGCGGATTGAAGAAAATCCTTTTATAAACGACGAAGAATTGGCTGAAGAATTTTCCGTCAGCGTGGCTACTATCCGCTTGGACCGCATGGCCTTGGGAATCCCCGAAATGCGTATCCGCATCCGCCAGAAGGCAGAAGCGGCGCAGCCGAAACTGCGCAACGCCCCTGTCGTCGGGGAGCTCGTAGACTGTATCATCGGCAAGAATGCCATTTCAATCATGACGGCAACAGACGATATGGTCGACGAAGCACACATCGTGCGTTCCCAGTGCCTGTATGCCCAGGCCAGTTCCCTGGCGCGGACGGTATTGAATCTTCCTGTCTGCATTACAGCCGTAGCCAATATTAAATATAAACAGCCCGTCACTGTAGGCGACAAACTGATCGCCAAGGCCGAAGTCATGCGCCAGCGCGACCAGAAATACTACGTATGGGTCACGATCCGGAAGATGCGAAAAGAAGTATTCCGGGCAAAATTTATCATAGAATCTTTGGAATAATGGAGCGGTAATAGAATGAAAATAGCTGTAGATGCTATGGGCGGTGATTACGCACCCGAAGAAATCGTCCTCGGTGCCGTAGAGGCCGTCAAAGCATATGATTTTGATGTCGTCCTGGTAGGTGACGAAAAGAAAATACGCGGCGTACTGAGCAAATATGGCGCCAAAGAAAGCGACCGCCTGTCCATCGTACACGCCAGCGAAGTCATCGAAATGGGCGAACATCCGGCTCAGGCCATCCGCCGCAAGAAAGACGCATCCATCGTCGTAGCGACGCGGCTGGTCAAAGACGGCCTCTGTGATGCTGTCGTCGCCGCTGGCAGCACTGGCGCCGCTGTGACGGCAGCCCTCTTCGGGCTGGGACGCATCAAAGGCATCGAACGGCCCTGTATCGCGACACCTATCCCGTCGAAGAAGGGCATTACGGTGCTCCTCGACTCCGGGGCCAATGCCAACAGCAAGCCGAAACACCTCGTCGAAGGGGCCATCATGGGATACCATTATGCAAAATACATCCTGGGCGTCGAAAAGCCGACGGTCGGCCTGCTGAACATCGGCGAGGAAGCGTCGAAGGGCAATGAACTCTGCCAAAAGACGTATCCTATGCTGGAAAATTTGAAAACTATCTCTTTCTATGGTAACGTAGAAGGGAGAGATATACCGAAAGGCACGGTCGATGTCGTCGTCTGTGACGGCTTCGTCGGCAATGTCATCCTGAAATTTGGCGAAGGCATGGCCATGTTCATCATCCGCCTCGTCAGAGATACGATCAAACACAGCGGCTTCATCGCCAAACTAGGGGCCTTAGCGGTCTACCCGGCCTTGAAATCGCTGAAGAAACGACTGGACTTCACCGAATACGGCGGCGCACCGCTGCTCGGTGTCGATGGCAGCTTTATTATCTGTCATGGCAGTTCGAAAGCCAAGGCCATCAAAAACGCCGTCCGCGTTGCCGGTGAAATCGCCGAACAGGACGTCGTCGGCCATATTCGTAAAAGTATAGAGGAAGAAGAGGTAGAACAGTATGATAGTGAAAGCTAATCCCGCTGGGATTCTTGGTACAGGTCACTGTGTACCTGATCAGGTATGGACGAATAAAGATTTAGAAAAAATGATGGATACATCCGATGAATGGATCCGCAGCCGTACAGGCATCGGTGCCCGCCACGTCGCCCCCAAAGGCGTCACGACGTCGGACCTGGCTACGAAAGCCGGGGAAGAAGCCCTGAAGAACGCCGGCATCAAAGCAGAAGACCTGAATTTGATCATCGTCTGCACCTTGACGCCGGACCGGGCCCTGCCGTCGACGGCCTGCAAAGTACAGGCCAACCTCCATGCAGTCAATGCGGCTGCCTTTGATTTGGAAGCGGCCTGCTCAGGCTTTGCCTATGGTTCGATCATTGCTTCCCAGTTCATCGAAAATAAGATGTATAAATATATTCTGGTCATCGGTGCGGAAATCCTGACCCGCGTCGTCAACTGGAAGGACCGCTCGTCGTGTGTCCTCTTCGGCGACGGTGCCGGTGCTGCTGTCATCGGTCCCGTACCGGAAGGCTACGGTATCCTCGGCGGTGCCATGGGTGCCGATGGGACAGGCGGTGATTTCCTGACTATCCCTGCCAGCGGCGTCGAAATGCCGCCGACCGATGCCCTGCGCGAAAACGGCATGGCCTATGCCAAGATGGACGGTAAGGAAGTCTACAAATTCGCTGTCAAAGCCATGCCCCATGCCGCAGAATTAGCCCTCCAGCGGTCGGGCCTGACGAAGGAAGATATCGATGTCCTCGTACCGCATCAGGCCAATATCCGCATCATCCAGTCCGCCGCCAAACGGCTCCACGTGCCGATGGAAAAAGTATTCGTCAATATCGAGAAATACGCCAATACATCGGGTGCTTCCATTCCCCTGGCTTTAGATGAAGCCCTCAAAGCAGGGATGATCCACCGCGGCGATATCGTCTGCCTGGATGGATTCGGCGCCGGCCTGACCTGGGCCAGCTTAGTTATGAAATGGTATTGATTTTTTTACGAGAGGTGTGACTGATGATGAAAAAGGCATTTGTTTTCCCCGGCCAGGGTGCCCAGAAAGTCGGGATGGTCAAGGATTTATATGACGCATATCCCGTTGTCAAACAGCTTTTTGAAGAAGCCGACGACGCCCTGGGTTTCTCCCTGACCAAGCTCTGCTTTGAAGGTCCCGATGAAGAACTCATGAAGACCTATAATACACAGCCGGCCATCCTGACGGCCAGCACGGCCTGCTGCCGCGTCCTCGCCCAGGAAGGACTGACACCGGACATCGCTGCCGGCCACAGTCTCGGCGAATATTCGGCCCTCGTCGCCGCCGGCGCCCTGACCTTTGCTGACGCCGTCCGCACGGTCCGCCTCCGCGGCCAGTTCATGCAGGAAGCCGTACCCCTCGGTGAAGGCGGCATGGCCGCTATCCTCGGCCTGGCTGAAGATAAGATCAAAGATATCTGCGCCCAGATTTCGGCTCAGGGCGGCACGGTCCAAGCCGTCAACTTCAACTGCCCCGGTCAGATCGTCATCGCCGGTAGCACCAAAGCCGTCGAAGAAGCCGCTGCTGCCATGAAGGAAGCCGGTGCCAAACGGGCTATCCTCCTCCACGTCAGTGCTCCTTTCCATAGCACGCTCATGGAACCGGCTGCCAAACGGTTGGCCGAAGTCCTCGACGACATCACCATTTCCGATGCCAAGATCCCCGTCGTAGCCAACGTCAACGGCCAGATTGAAACATCGGCTGCCGATATCAAGGCCAACCTGGTCAAACAGGCTGCCAGCCCGGTCCTCTGGATCGACTGCACCAAGACCATGCAGGCTTTCGGCGCTGAAACCTTCGTCGAAGTCGGCCCGGGCAAGACCCTTTGCGGTTTCAACCGTAAAATCGACCGCAAAATCCACAGCGAAAATGTAGAAGATATCCCTTCCTTACAGAAAACGCTTGAATTTTTCCAGGAGGTTCGATAAAATGCACTTAACAGGGAAAACTGCTATCGTCACCGGCGGCTCCCGCGGCATCGGCCGCGCCGTAGCCATCGCCCTGGCTGAAGCCGGTGCCAGTGTAGCCATCATCTATGCTGGCAATACGAAGGCTGCTGAAGAAACGAAGCAGGCCATCGAAGAAAAAGGCGCTCAGGCCATGGCCATCCAGTGCGATGTCTCTGACGAAAAAGCCGTCGCCGACATGGTGAAGGCCGTCAAGAAAGAACTGGGCCGCGTCGATATCTTAGTCAATAATGCGGGCATCACCCGCGACGGACTGCTCATGATCATGAAAGAAGAAGACTGGCAGGCCGTCCTCAATACCAACCTCAATGGGGCGTTCCACTGCACCAAGGCCGTATCGCGGCTGATGATGAAACAGCGCAGTGGTTCGATCATCAACATTACGTCTGTCGTCGGCGAAACGGGCAATGCCGGCCAGGCCAATTACGCCGCTGCCAAAGCCGGCCTCATTGGCTTTACCAAGTCCGTAGCCAAAGAACTGGCTTCGCGCAACATCCGCTGCAATGCCGTAGCACCGGGTTGCATCGCCACGGATATGACGGCTGTCCTCGGTGAAGACGCCGTCGATGCCATGGTCAAGACCATTCCCATGGGCCGCGTCGCCCAGCCGGAAGAAGTGGCCAAGGCCGTCTTGTTCCTGGCATCGGACGATGCCAGCTATATTACCGGCCAGACCCTCAACGTAGACGGCGGCATGGTAATGTAATACAAAAAGCATACTCCACTGAAAGGGGGTGAATGGACATGAGCGAACAGGATACTTTTGAAAAAGTTAAGAGCATTGTTGTTGAACAGTTAGGCGTTGACGAAAAAGAAGTCAAAATGGACGCTGCTTACATCGATGATTTAGGCGCTGATTCCTTGGACATTGTTGAACTTATCATGGCTTTCGAAGAAGAATTCAATATCGAAATCCCTGATGATGTGGCTGAAAAAATCAAAACTGTCAAAGATACAGTTGATTACATTGAAAAGGAAAAGAAAGCGTAAGTACGCAATAAGAGCCCGAAGGGGGAGGCATGTTGTATGTCTTCCCCTCCCGGTATCTTGAATGGAGGAAAACAGAGTGAAGCTGCCAGAATTAAGAATAGGTAAGCTCGTAGCAAAGGTGCCAATCATTCAGGGCGGCATGGCCATCCGTTTGTCCACAGCCCGGCTGGCTGCAGCCGTGGCCAATGAAGGCGGTATCGGCCTTATTGCGGCATCTGGCATGCCTTTTGACGAATTGCGACATGAAATTAAGTTAGCCAGAAAATTGTCTTCTCATGGAATCATAGGTATAAACGTAATGGTTGCAGCCCGTGAATTCAAGGGCATCGTGACCACTGCTATTGAAGAAGGAATCGATCTGGTTGTGGCAGGCGCAGGCTTTTCCCGGGACATGTTCGCCTGGGGCAAAGCATCGGGCACGCCTATTGTCCCTATTGTGTCTTCTGCCAAACTAGCTAAAATATCCCAATCCCTGGGTGCTTCGGCCGTCGTCGTCGAAGGAGCTGAAGCAGGCGGGCATTTGGGGACCAACCGTTCGAGCCGCCTCATCGTGCCGGAAGTCCGCGCTGCCGTTGACATCCCTGTCATCGGTGCCGGCGGGGTACTGTATGGGGAAGACGTAGCCGAAATGCTCCGCCTCGGTGCCAATGGCGTCCAGATGGGCAGCCGTTTCGCTGCCAGCGTCGAATCGAATGGCTCTGAAGAATTGAAGAAAGTCTATCTCCGGGCCAATAAACCGGAAGACTTCATCCTCGTACACAGTCCTGTCGGCCTTCCCGGCCAGGCTATCCGCACGCCTTTCTCCGAACGGATCCTCCTGGGGACGGCACCGAAGCCGGAAACGTGTGACCAGTGTCTCAAGAAGTGCAGCCACAAATACTGCATCATCCGGGCATTGACGCGGGCCCAGCAGGGCGACGTCGAAACAGGCCTGGTATTTTCCGGCAGGCGCATGATGGAAATCCACGACATCCTGCCGGTCAAGGATATATTTGCCAACATCAAACGGGAAATGGAAGCTATTCCCGACTGATTGTACGTTACTTTTTATAATGAGGTGAAAACTTTGGAAAAACGCGTAGTAATTACAGGGTTAGGTGTCATTTCTCCTGTTGGCATCGGCAAAGATGCTTTCTGGAATGCCCTGCTCAACGGCGAAAACGGCATCGGCCCCATTACCCACTTTGACGCAACCGAATATGCTGCCCGCATTGCCGGCGAAGTCAAAGATTTTAACCCCGCTGACTACGGCATCGACCGTAAAGAAGCCCGCCATATGGACCCGTCCACGCAGTTCTCCGTAGCTGCTGCCAAACTGGCTCTCGACGATTCCAAAATCAATCTGGATGAAGAAGACCGCGACCGCATCGGCACCATCATCGGCACGGGCATTGGCGGTATGGAAACGCTCCACAACTTGTACAAAGGCTTGTTCGCGAAAGGTCCGTCCCGCGTCAACCCCTTCGTCGTACCGAAGATGATCGCCAACATGGCATCGGGCCAGGTATCCATCTTCTTCGGCCTCCAGGGCCATTGTGCCAGCGTCGTCACGGCTTGTGCCACCGGCACGAACTCCATCGGCGCTGCTTACCGCATGATCCAGCGCGGCGAACTCGACGCCGCTGTTGCCGGTGGTACCGAAGCCGCTGTATCTCCCGGTGCCGTAGCTGGCTTTGCCGCTATGAAAGCTTTGAGCACGCGCAACGATGACCCGGCTCATGCATCGCGCCCCTTCGATAAAGACCGCGATGGTTTCGTCATGGGCGAAGGCGCCGGCGTCGTCTTCCTGGAAGAACTGGAACACGCTAAGAAACGCGGCGCTCACATTTACTGTGAAATCGGCGGTTATGGCAGCAATGCCGACGCTTATCACATCACGGCTCCGGCTCCGGAAGGCATCCAGCAGTCCAAATGCATGGCTCTGGCCGTCAAAGATGCCGGCCTCCAGCCGGAAGACGTCGATTACGTCAATGCTCACGGTACGTCGACGCACCTCAACGACCTCAACGAATCGAAGGCCATTGCCCGCGTCTTCGGCGACCATGCCAAAGACATGCTCATCAGCTCGACGAAATCCATGACCGGCCATCTCCTCGGCGCTGCCGGCGCTGTTGAAGCCATTGCCTGTGCCATGACCATCGAAACGGGCAAAGTCCATCCGACGATCAACCTCGTCGAACCGGAAGACGAATTAAAAGAACTGGGCCTCAATTATGTACCCAATAAAGCCGTAGAAGCTGACGTCAACGTCGCCATTTCCAACTCCTTCGGTTTCGGTGGCCATAATGCAACCCTGCTCTTCAAGAAGTACGCTGAATAATAAAGAAGACTGACCTGATGGATACCGAACGAAAACAACAGTTAGAACAATTCATACAGGTCCTGGGCCTCAAGGAATTCCACAACCTCCTCATTTTGGATCAGGCCCTGACCCATTCATCCTATGCCAATGAAAACAAGGCCAGCCACGGCTATTACAACGAACGCCTGGAATTTTTGGGCGATGCCATCCTGGACCTGGTCGTAGGTGAATATCTATTCCTTCATTATCCCAACATGCCCGAAGGGGAACTGTCCAAGGCCCGGGCCAGTGTCGTCAGCGAAACGCCGCTGGCTTCGGTCTGTGCCAAGTTCCACATGGGGGACTATATCCTCCTGGGCAAGGGGGAACTGGCTACGGGAGGACGCACGCGGCCGAGCATCATGGCCGACGCCTTTGAAGCCGTCGTCGGTGCGATTTATATTGACAGTTCCTATGAAGAAGCCCGTAAATTCATCCTTCACCAGCTCAAGGGATACCTGGACCTGGTCAAGAGCGGCCATTATGAAAAAGACTATAAGACCCTCTTCCAGGAATACGTCCAGCAAAAGGGCCCGCAGCACATCGAATACGAACTGTGCCGCAGCGAAGGACCGGACCACGACAAGACCTTCTACATGGAAGTCAAAGTCAACGGCAAAGTCCTGGGCGAAGGATCGGGAAAAACAAAAAAAGACGCCGAACAACATGCAGCCCATACAGCGCTCATGGATTTGAAAGGCGAAGAGTTTTGAGTGGCTAGTGATTAGTGGCTAGTGGCTAGTATTACGAACCACGAACAACGAACCACGAACCACTAAAAAAGAGGCTGTCGATGAGACAGCCTCTTTTTTTCACAGGAGGCATCATGCAAACGTCTATCATCCCTATTTTCATTCCCCATATCGGCTGTCCCCACCGCTGTGTCTTCTGTAATCAGTGGCAGATTACGGGACATCAGGGCTTGCCGTCGGCAGATGAGGTGCGCCGTCTCATTGCTTCCTATACGGCGTCGGCCCGGACGCCGCGCCACTGGGAAGTGGCTTTCTACGGCGGCAGTTTCACGGCCATGCCCGGGGAGGTACAGGAAGGCCTTCTGCAGCCGGCTTACGAAGCCTTGGAGGCCGGTACGATTGCCGCCATCCGCTGTTCGACCCGGCCGGACTGCATTACGCCGGAGATATTGCAGCGCCTGCAGCAGTACGGCATGACCTGCGTCGAACTGGGCGTCCAGTCCATGGACGATACCGTCCTCGAGCAGGCCCGGCGGGGCCATACGGCAGGGGATGTCGTGGCGGCGACTGCCCTCTTGCGGCAGTACGGCTTCACCGTCGGCCACCAGCTCATGCCCGGCCTGCCCGGCGAAGACTGGCCCAGCCTGGTCCGGACGACGGCGGCTATCTGCCGGCTCCAGCCGGACCTGGCCCGCATCTATCCCGTCGCCGTCCTCACCGGGACGGACCTGGCCGACAGCTGGCGGGCCGGCCGCTACCAGCCCTTGACCATCCATGAAGGCGTCGTCCGGGCAGCCTACATGAAGCAGCACTTCCTGGAACAGGGCATAAATTGTATCCGGACGGGCCTGCAAGCCACGGAAGACCTCGACGACGACACGCAGGTCCTGGCCGGGGCCTACACGCCGGCTATGGGCGAATTAGTCGATACCCGCCGCTATGGCCGGCAGCTCCTGTCCTTCCTCCGCAGCCTGCCCGATGAACCGGCAATCACCATCGGCTATAACCGGCGCGATACGTCCCGCGTCCGGGGCTATCGCAACGTCACCGTCAAGACGGCCCGCTGGAGCCTGACTCAGCACCTGACCTGGCATCAGGACGAGGTACCCGTCGGTCATATCCGTGTCTGCCAGGGCCGGACTGTGTATGACCTCGATGTGAATAGCAAAACCGGGCCTACTATGATATAATAAGATGGTACGCATGATTTTCGCATCCAACCTTTGAAGATAAATACAACATTGGAGGAAATAGAATGGCAAGAGTAAAAATCACAGAAACGGTCCTTCGCGACGGCCACCAGTCCATTGCGGCCACGCGTATGCGCCTGCGCCAGATGCTGCCGGTCCTGGAAGCGATGGATGAAGTCGGCTATAATGCCCTGGAATGTTGGGGCGGCGCTACCTTTGATACGTGTATGCGCTTCCTCGACGAAGACCCGTGGGAACGCCTGCGGACCATCAAGAAGCACGTCAAGAAGACGCCCTTGCAGATGTTGTTCCGGGGCCAGAATATCTTAGGCTACCGCCATTATGCTGACGACGTCGTCTACGAATTCGTCAACCGCGCCGTCGATAACGGCATCGACATCATCCGTGTCTTCGACGCCCTCAACGACCCGCGCAACCTGGAAGCGGCCATCAAGGCGGCGAAAGACACGAAGTCCGTCCACGTCCAGGGCGCCCTGGTCTATACCATCAGCCCTATCCATACGATGGAATCGTTCACCAAGGTCGCCAAGGAACTGCAGGACATGGGCGTCGACTCTATCTGCATCAAGGATATGTCCGGCCTGCTGTCACCGTATGACGCATACAACCTGATCCGCATGCTCAAGAAGCACTTGTCCGTACCTATTGAACTGCACACGCACTGCACGTGCGGCCTCGGCGAAATGACCTATATGAAGGCCATCGAAGCCGGTGTCGACATCATCGACACGGCCTTGTCGCCATTCGGCGAAATCACCAGCCAGCCGGCGACGGAATCGATGGTCATGGCCCTGCAGCACAGCATCTACGATACGGACATCGATGTCGACCGCCTGTGGCCCATCGTCGACCACTTCAAGCATGTCCGCAAGGAACTGGAAGACGAATTCAAATTGACCATGCCCAGCCAGATCAACCCGGCTGTCCGCAAATATCAGATTCCCGGCGGCATGCTGACCAATCTCTATAACCAGCTCAAGGCCCAGGGTGCCGAAGACCGCTTCGACGAAGTCCTGGCCGAAATGCCCAACGTCCGCCGCGACCTCGGCTATCCGCCGCTGGTTACGCCGACCAGCCAGATCACCGGCTCGGCAGCGGCCCTCAACGTCCTCTATGGCCGCTATAAGATCGTCACCAACGAAGTCCGCGACATCGTCCGCGGGAAATACGGCCGCGTCCCCGGCAAAATCGACGAAAAGTTCCGCAAGATGTGCATCGGCGACGAACCGGTCATCACCCACCGCCCGGCCGACGACTTGGAACCGGAACTGGAAAAATCAAAGAAAGCCCTGGCTGACGAAGGCTTCCCCGATGCCAGCCCGGAAGACGTTTTGAGCTATACCCTGTTCCCAGAAGTGGCCCTGCCGTTTTTCCGTAAAAGAGATAACAAATAGACTATTGACAAGTCCTGTCGAATCAGTTAAAATAGAAAAGTCGACGGGACGTGGCGCAGCTTGGTAGCGCGCTTCCTTGGGGTGGAAGAGGTCGCGAGTTCAAATCTCGCCGTTCCGACCAAGACAACAAAAAGGGTTTGTCGTTATGCGACAAACCCTTTTTGTTGTTAGTAGCTAGCAGTTAGTTGTTAGCGGATGGCTTTAAATTTAAGGGCTTTTTCTGCAAACGACAAACTCTGTGCTACAAACTGTAGAGTAAAAGGGACTGCGCATGATGACATAATCTTCGTGCGACAGCCCCTTTTTTGTCATTGTAGGGGCTCGCACGTGGGGAGCCCGTTCCGGAATTTGGATGATTCTTCTGACAGCCTAGTTGGGAAAAATCACACATATCCTGAAGCGGGCCGCCCTTTGGAACGGCCCCTACGAAATGCTAGCCCCTAGCCCCTAGCCCCTAACCGCTAATCCCTAGCCCTTATCTCACGGTTGCTTTTTCATCCATTTCTGATAGAATGATGATAAATAGTATAGTATATACGCGTTTGTCATCCGCTTATTTTCTGTCAGAGGAGGTTTTCATCATGGGTTATATTTTGAAGAAAGACCAGCAGGACCTGGTCAATTTGGCTAAAGATTTTGCTGAAAAGAAAGTCGCTCCCTTTGTTCATGAATTGGATCAGGCTAAGGAACCGGGCCAGAAGTTGCTGGACATCTATCAGGAAGCCGTCGACATGGGCTTCTGCGGCCTGGAAATCCCGGAAGAATACGGCGGCCTGGGCCAGGACTACTACACCGTTGCTGCTGTCTATGAAGAACTGGCAAAAGTCGACGCCGGCGTTGCTACAGCTATTGCCGCTTCCGGCCTGGGACTGAAACCGGTACTCCAGCACGGCACGGATGCCCAGAAGAAACTCTATGCCGAATACCTGACCGGTGAAAAGGGCAGCGGTTTCTGCGCTTTCTGCCTGACCGAAGCCAATGCCGGCTCCGATGCGGCAGCCGGGACGACAGTCGCTGTCAAACAGGGCGATGAATACGTATTGAACGGCACGAAATGCTTCATCACCAACGGCGGTGTCGCTTCGGTCTACACGGTCTTTGCCATTACCGACAAGACGAAAGGCGTCAAAGGCATTTCAGCCTTCATCGTCGAACGGGACCGCCCGGGCGTTTCTGTCGGCAAAGAAGAAGATAAAATGGGCATCCGCCTGTCCAACACGACAGAAGTCATTTTCCAGGACGTCCACATCCCGGCAGACCACCTCATCGGTGAAGAAGGGAAGGGCTTCATCTACGCCATGCAGACCCTGGACCTGGCCCGGCCTATGGTTGCATCCCTGGCCGTCGGCATTGCCCAGCGGGCTATCGACGAATCGGTAAAATACGCCAAACAGCGCGTCACCTTCGGCAAGCCGATCATCAAACACGAAGTCATTGCCTTTAAACTGGCCGATATGGACATGAAGACCGAAGTCGCCCGGTCGGCGATCATCAACTTCCTCAATACCTACTATGCCGTACCGAAACGGAACTACACCCGCGAAGCGGCCATTGCCAAATGCTTTGCCGGTGACATGGCCGTCCAGGTCGCATTGGAAGCCGTTCAGATTCTCGGCGGCTTCGGTTACAGCCGGGAATATCCGGTAGAAAAACTCGTCCGCGATGCCAAAATCATGCAAATCTACGAAGGCACCAACGAAGTCCAGCGCATGGTCATTGCCGGCTTCGTGGCGAATAAATAACACTCATCAATGAAGGGGGACCAATTCATGAGGGATTTGAACATTATACGTTCTAAAAAAGGTTTTATCAGTGATATGGACGGTGTTATCTACCAAGGCAGCACCTTGATTCCGGGAGTAAAGGATTTTGTGAACTGGCTCCAGAAAGAAAAGAAGCAGTTTCTGTTCCTTACCAATTCTAGCGAACGGACCCCGCTGGAACTTCGCAAAAAGCTTCAGTCTATGGGACTGGATATCGAGGAAAGTCATTTTTATACGAGCGCCCTGGCGACGGCTCATTTCCTGAAAACCCAGGCTCCAGGCTGTTCGGCTTACATCATCGGGGCCCATGGCTTGATCAATGCCCTGTATGAAGTTGGTATTCCCTTCAATGACGTCAATCCGGAATACGTAGTCGTCGGCGAAACGACAGGCTATAATTATGAAATGATCATCAAGGCAACCGAGCTGATCAACAAAGGGGCCAAGCTTATTGGCACCAATGGGGATATGACCAGCCCTAGCGACCGGGGCGTCATCCCGGCCTGCCGGGCCTTGATTGCACCGATTGAACTGGCTACGGGGAAGCAAGCCTACTTCATCGGTAAGCCGAATCCATTGATGATGCGCACGGGCCTGAAAAAGCTGGGCGTCCATTCCGAAGAAGCCGTCATGATTGGCGACCGGATGGATACGGACATCATCGGTGGGGTAGAATCGGGTATGGAAACAGTCTTGGTCATGAGCGGTGTCTCTAACCGGGAAAATATCCAGCAGTTCTCTTACCAGCCCCATTATATCCTGGACCGTATCGGTGATTTAGTGCCGAAAAAAGCAAAAGCTTGATCGTTCGTAGTTCATCGTTCATCGTGATGGGGTATACTTTTAATCCTGTACGACCAACGATGAACGACCTACGACCAACGTAAAAAGCGGCTGTCTTAATAAGACAGCCGCTTTTTGGCATCCCCGCATATCTGCCAGGCAATATTTCCGATGATGATACCCAGGATGGCACCGGTTAGGACGTCACTGGGGAAATGCATGAACAGGTACATACGGGAAAAGGCGACGACACAGGCCAGGCCGTAGGCCGCTATGCCCAGGCGCCGGCAGGACCGGAATAAGACCGTAGCCCCGGCAAAGAAGAAGAACGAATGGCCTGACGGAAAAGAGTAGCTGATCGGGTACTTCAGCGTATCCAGCGTCGGCGCACCGGGAATGACCAGATACGGCCGGATACGCATGACGAAGTGCTTGATGGCCACATCGCCGACGAGGATGGCCAGGATGACGGCGACGATGATGGTAAGCGTGACCCAGCGGCTCCGCCGTTTCCAAAGGCCGGCGGCTGCCAGGATGGCCCAGAGCCAAAGCGTATTGATTACCGTCGTGAAATAAGTGATGAAAGCATCCATGTGCGGCCCGGCCAGGCGGTGCAGCCCAAAGAGGATGTGAATATCCGTCGTCGTAATCCATTCCATAGTAAGACTCCTTTCGTAGAAACAAAAGCCAGTATATCATGAATTTTATGATTAGAAAAATATATATATCATAGATTATCTATATGTAAAAAATATATCTGTAAAATCGTTGTAAAACAAAACAGAAAGCATTGAGAAAGCCATATGTCGGGAATATAATAATAGATATGAAGAAAATTCATGATATTGAGGTGATTACATTGGAACAGGAAATATATACATCGACGAACGAACTCTACGACGTCCTCTGCCAACTCCGGCGCGACGTCCTTTCCCGGGGCGACGCCTTATTCCAGCACTGGCTGCCGCAGATACAGCGGACGCGCTTCGTCTATAGCGCCTGGAATATGGCCTTTTACTTAGCCCTGCGCTGCCATGACCTGCGGAAAATCCAGCGCTCCCTTCTGCCATTGGGTCTGTCCTCCCTGGGACGCGGCGAAGCCCGGGCGATTACCAATCTGGATGCCGTCATGGCCTCCCTAGGCCGGATTTGCCATGAACCGGCGGACAAACTCATCCCTTATCCCCAGACGAAGCGCTTCTTCTACGGCGATACGCTCCTGGCCTATAACACAGGGCGGATTTTTGGCACGGCCAAGACGGGGACGCGTATCATGGTGACCCTGCCGACAGAAGCCGCCGAAGATGGCGGGACCCTGATCCGCAACCTCGTCGCCGCCGGCATGGACTGCGCCCGCATCAACTGCGCCCATGATTCCCGCGAAGTCTGGGATGCCATGATTTCCTATATCCGCCAGGCCGAAGCCGAAACGGGGCATCACTGCAAAGTCTACATGGACCTGGCCGGTCCGAAAGTCCGCATTGCCTCGGTCTTGCTGCGCTATGGCGAAGCCAAGGTCCTGCCGGGGGAACAAGTCTTCCTCGTATCCGGCGCCATCTCGTCGTATCCCTCGGATTATACAGGAAATATCGTCTTGTCGTGCAGTATCCCGGAAGTCTTTGAAAACCTTCAGAGCGGCCAGCCCGTCCTCATCGACGATGGGAAAATCCGGGCCGTCGTCGAAAGCCTGACCGAAAAGGGGGCCTACCTGAAGATTACCTACACCAAGCCGAAAGGCGGGAAAATCAAGAACCAGAAGAGCCTGAACTTCCCGCAGACGCCGATGAACCTGTCGCCTTTGACGGAAAAGGACAAAGAAGACCTGGACTTCGTCGTCCAACATGCCGATGCCATCGGCTATTCCTTCGTGAAGTCCGCAACCGACGTGGCCCTCTTGCAGAAAGAATTGAAGAAACGCTGCGGCAAATCGTTCCATCACCTGGCCCTGGTCGCCAAAATCGAAAATAAAGAAGCCGTAGACCACTTGCCGGACATCATCATCCAGGCTGCATCCCGTCAGCCCTTGGGCATCATGATCGCCCGCGGCGACCTGGCCGTCGAAGTCGGTTATCGGCGCCTGGCCGAGCTCCAGGAAGAAATCATGTGGGTCTGCGAATCAGCGCATATCCCCGTCATCTGGGCCACACAGGTCCTGGAAAACCTGGTCAAGACAGGCCTGCCGTCACGGGCGGAAATCACCGACGCCGCCATGGGCGAACGGGCGGAATGTGTCATGCTCAATAAAGGCCCGTACATCGTCGAAGCCGTCACCGTCCTGACCAACATCCTCCAGCGCATGGAACAGCACCAATACAAAAAAACGTCCCAGCTGCGGGCCCTCCACATTGCCGAACACGTCTTTGAAGAACTGTGAGGAAAGTCACCTTTTCTCATTACCATTGATGCGTATAGGCCAGGGAAAAGCCGACCGTATTATATCCGGGATTATGGCTGTGGAAGCCGTTGGAGTTGTGCTTCATCAAATAGGCGAGGCTCAGCGATTGATGCGGGTTCCATTGATAGCCGATGCGCGGCCCGATAGCCCATTGGAAGCCAAAGGCCCGGCCATCGGCGGGGAAGGCCCGGTTATAGGCCAGGATGCTGCCCTTGCCTTCGATGGCGCCATACCACTTGCTGTGCCCAAAGGCATGCTGCCAGCGCCACATAAAAGCCGGCCCCAGGCCAACGGCATTGCTGTCGCGGCGGATGCCGTCATCCGTCGTATAGCCGACGCCGAGCTCGAAAGTGAGCCCTTTATAGAGGGACACGGAGCCGTTCTGACGGAAGCGCTGATAAATCTGCAGCGTATAATCATTGATGTGGCGGTTGCTGAAAAGGCGATGCTTGCCGAACTCTGCCTGTACTTCTACCTGCTGGCGCGAAGCCGTTTGTTTTTCCTCTTGCGGGGCAGATGCCCAGACCGCTGCGCTGGCAGACAGGGCCAGGCAGCACCCGAGGAAGATTATTTTTTTCGTCAACATTTTTAGTTAAACTCCTTTCTGAGAGGGCAGGGGGGACGCCTTTTGTTGAACGTGTTCAACCATAGAGAGAAAAGGATTGTTGTTGAACACGTTCAAAAGAGGTCCGCAAAAGCCCTTCATGGAATGATACCCTCATTATACCGCAAATTGTTATTTTTTTGAATATCAGACTCAAGGCCGCACCGTATTTTGCCGAGCCTGTGCCATATACGGGATAGTTTTTGTGAGATGTTGTAAATACAACAGTATCCGCCTCTTTTCTATGATATAGTAAAGCCAGAGAGAAAAGGGATGCTCATCCATGTGAAAGGAGCGTGGAAACTATGAAAGCACTGGTATTGTATTCCTCACAGACAGGTAGAGTCAAAAAATTAGCCGAAGCCATCCGTTCGGTCCTGCCGAAAGATACGGACTTCCTGCCCATGGAACAAGCCCCGGAAAACTTTGACGATTACGATATCGTCTTTGCCGGCGTCTGGTTCCTGAACCTGAAATTAGATAACGTCTCCCAAGCCGTCCTGCCGCGGCTCAAAGCCGGAAAAGTCGCCCTCTTTGCCATCATGCACCGCGACCTCTTCTCCGACGACATCTCGAAGAACCTGCGCAGCGCCGTCGAACTCCTGCCCAGCGGCGTATGGGTCGCCGGGACCTACGTCAATTACGTGGCCGAAGCCATGGCTAAGACACCGTTGGGAGAAAACGAATTGATCGACGTAGAATCGGTCAAAGACTTTGCCGAAAACACCTATTACCGTACCCAAACAGATAAGGTTGCCTGATTCGTTTACCAGAATCCCACTCCGGTAACATAGTCAGATGCAAAGGGACCGTCGCATAGCACTTTTACTGCCATGCGCGGTCCCTTTTCCTTAAAGAAACCTTGACAAGAATCCATAACCCATGCTATAATACTTTTCGTACCAGACACATGGGGGTATAGCTCAGCTGGGAGAGCGCTTGCATGGCATGCAAGAGGTCAGGAGTTCGATCCTCCTTATCTCCACCATAAAGAATACGATAACCACGCGGTTTATGAGCCGCGTGGTTATTTTTATTTCTTGGAAAATCGAATAAGGTTAGCAATAAGGTTAGCAATTGAAAAAATGACAGTAATCCCAAAAGGAAACTGTCGTTTTTTTATTCATTTTTTTAAAATATCAAAAATGGGAATTTGTCGTTCAAGTGGTTTTTCTTTTTCATTTCCCCATAATCTATCCAAACAATAATAACAATATAAAATGGGTGAATGTTTTAAAAGTTCCCTTTTCCCCATAGGCGTTTGAGAGAAAAGAGGACGCATAAGAGAATTGTTTTTTGTTGAAGAATCTTTCACAAGAATATTGGGAAGATACTGAAGATAATCCAGTGTATCAGAATTTGTCTTTATCAAATATGAGAGTAAGTGTGCTAAATAAATGATATTAGCACGTAAAGGCAAAGAATATGTTTGCCGACGGCTATTCAAATCAGTATAGTCTTTTGGAATGCTTACCACCTGCTTATACGGTACAATTTCGAGTGTATATCCATCAGGCATTTGAGTTATAAGTGGAAATAGGTCTCGTTCTTCTGATTCAATAAGTTCTTCTTGGTAGGGTTTATCTATACGGCCAACTAACCAGTCTAAGTCAACAGCAAAGACTTTCGCTACATTGATTAAAGTTTGAAAAGAAGGTGGATTTTTTGCATTTTCTAATTTGCTAAATGAACCTTTACTATTCATTCCAATGAGCTTAGACATTAACTCACCATTTAGATTATGCGCTATACGCAACTTCTTTAAATTTTTGGCAAAAAGGGTAATATCTGTATAATTCATCTTGACAGTTCTCCATGGAAAACCTATAATATAAGTGTAAAAAAGTTTCTTATAGAAAACCAAGTATAATATTATAATTTTTATAATATTATACCATAAAAGAAGAAAGGAGAATATGGATATGACTAATTTAAAAGCGACTAAACGTTTATTTTACACGGTAGATGAGTTGTACCACCTTCTGTCGGGATGTGTAAGTAAACAGAGTATCTACTACCAAATCAAGATTGGCAGAATTCCGGCAAAAAGATTCGGCGAAAAGCCACTCATCCCTGCTGATTATGTTGAGGATTTCTTGTATGGTCCTATCAAGGTGAGCCGCAATGGCTAAGCGGGCAAATGGGACAGGCAGCATAATCCATGACAAACGCAGAAATCGTTGGGTGTATCAGTATCAACAGCTCGATATCCATGGTCAAAAGCATCGCCGGGCTATTACAGCCAAGACGAGAGCGGCGCTGGAGCAACGCATCGCCAAATTGGATATCACTGTCGCCCCAGATATCACGCTTGGGGAATGGATTCAGAAATGGCTGGCCGTGTACGTCGATAACGTCGTGAAGGACAATACCATCGACTACTACCGTCGGATGCTGGCTTATGTGCCGGTCGAAATGCAAAAAAGGCCGCTGGCAACGCTGACGCCTCTGATGTGCCAATCAATGCTCATGGACTTACTAGACCATGGCCGGCAGAATGGCGGACCGCTATCAACCAGCACCGTACGCAGTATCCGTAGCACGCTGATTACTTGCCTCGATGCTGCTAAAGAGGCCGGTCTCCTAACAACTAATCCGGCCAAGGCAACAAAACCGCCCAGGCTCATCCGAAAGGAGAAGGTGTTCCTCTCCCCAGCGCAAGCACAAAGGCTGTTGGCCGTCGCCGAAAAGGGAACGTACTACATCGACAAGACGACCGCAGATCCTGGTCAACTCTATCTTTTGCGATGCTATGCGGTCCTAATCCGCTTGGCATTGGTCACTGGAATGCGTCGAGGTGAGCTTCTCGGTCTTACTTGGCCTTGCGTAGGTACCGATACAATCAGCATCCGCTACCAAGAGCAGTACATCCCGAACAAAGGCTATTACTTGGGCACGCCCAAGACCCAAACGTCGATACGTACTATCAGTCTGGATCACACAACGATGCAAGTGCTCAATGATTGGCATCAGTATCAGAAAGCATATGCAAGCCTATTAGGCAACCAGTTTCGGAATCCCAACCGGCTCGTCCTGACTAATGCCTTTGGGACTTTCGTCCATCCGGACAATTTTCGATGTCGTCACTGGGCGGCTATGTGTAGGGCCGCGGACCTGCCGAAGGGCTGTACTCTTCATTCCTTGCGCCACACAGCGGCAACGTTGATGCTGCAAGCTGGTGTCGATATCAAGACCTGTGCCCAGCGCCTAGGTCATTCCAACGCCACAATGCTGCTCAAGGTCTACGCTCATGTTTTGAGTGAGAATGACGCTAAAGCCGCAGATACACTAGCCGGGCTGATAACCGGCCCAGATAACAAAAAATCGGACTGTGCTGGAACACAATCCGACTTCGGTGATAGCGACTAATGCTTAGGACACATTCGCTGTCATCATCTTATCAGTTTTTTGCTTTTTTGGCAAACCCAATCAAGAAAGGATGATGTAAAATGGGACATCGCTATAATTCTGATGATTCAGTTAAATACCGATACTATCAAATCCCCAAGGCCTTACTGCTATCCAAATATACTCAACTAACAAACGATGACAGAGTCGTGTACGCTATCCTTAGCGATCGACTACAGTTATCTCGCAAGAATGGCTGGGTCAATGCGCATCGGGAACTATATATTTATTTTTCGGCGGAACATCTCGCTGAATTATTAAACGTGTCAAGGAAAACAGTATATCGTATTTTTAGGCATTTAAAAGATGCAGGACTACTGGAATCAGAACGGCAAGGGCTCGGCAAACCCAACCAGCTATATGTTTGCATGCCCGACGTTGACCCAAATCTGTCCTACACATTGGACAAATCTGGGAATTCAGATGAGCCAGAAGTGGATTCACCGCCTCTCAAACTGGACCCAACCGATGGGCCTGGTATGCCCCCTAATGAGACTGATCTTAATGACCCTGATCTTAATGACCCTGAAGGGAGTGAGCCTGAGGTAAATATACAAACCATGTGTGCGCCAACCCAAATACCGCCCGATATCCAGTCCGTTCGGATGTATTGCCAGGCCCGGGGCAACTCTCTGGATGCCGAGGAGTTTTGCGATTATTACACAGCCAGGGGCTGGCACGAGGTCGAGGATTGGACTGCTGCTGTGCGGCAATGGGAGCGTTATGATTTGCGATTTAGGAAAGCTCATTCCCGCAACGATGTCAGGACAATCCTCCACGATACCCTATCCCGGTGTGATAAGGAGGTGGTTCCAGATGGCTTGGTCTGAAAAAGAGATTGTTGCCGCTTTGTCGCCGCTTTTGTTGGCTTATGGTTCAGCACTTGATTCTGACCGTTTTACGTTTTACGTAAAACAGTTAAGGAACATCCCTCCTTATATTTTAACCCTAACGGTCCAAAAAATCATCAATACCCGTACGTTTTTGCCAGCGATTGCGGAAATCCGAAAACAGGCAAGCTCGTATCAACGCATGGCTGACCACTCAGTGCCCCCCGACTGGTCGATTGCTTGGCAAGAAGTGGTCAGGGAAGTACACCGTGTTGGCCACTGTGGTCATCCGAAGATTATTGATAAATACGCGCAAGAAGCTGTCAAACGAATTGGCTGGCAAAATATTTGTTTGGCTCCCAGCCGGGATGGACAGATCTTGCGTGCTCAGTTTCGCGACACCTATTTATTGATTGTCGCCCAAGATACAGACCGAAAAGAGTCAGTAGAGGCATTGCGTCAACTCATGACTAATGAGTCTCACTCGGAGATTGGTGGGAAAATGAAGTTACTTTTAAATCGTATTGATTTGAAAAGTTAGTATTGTCATGGTGGCAGGTGAGAATCCATATCTCACCTGCCGAAAGGAGGCATATTTTATGAAATATGGCAACCACGAAGCAGCATCCCTGCTAGCCAAATAATCAGTGGTTTTAAAAAGGAGGCTATTACTATGCATAACAATCAGCAACAGAAAAAATGTATTGCAATCCCGCAGATATTAATTGCATATGACCAGATGTGTGATTATTTGGATGATTTTATCCATAGTCATCAAGAAAATGGTATTTTGGTAGAGCAGGTCAGATTATTGCGTGATTATACTGCTTTATTGGAGAATCAAGATGATCTGTTTACGCATTTAATGGTACGAAAAGAATATGAAAATAGCCGGATTTGCCTGCTTTGCCAAAATACTTATTTGGTTCAGGCAGTGACGTTGGCCAAGAAAATTACAGAATCATCAGATGATTTTGACGAAAAAATCTTTCAGACGTTGGAAGTCGCGTTTTGGGATACAGATCATATTATTAATGCTATTGGCCAGTATTTAGGGAATAATTGGGGGGCTGAAGGATGAGCGAAATGCGGAATAAACGTTCTTTTGCTCTGAGTGTGGTGGATTCAGATTCATTTCTGAGTTTGCCGCGTTCGGCAAGATTGCTGTACTACGATTTAGGCATGCGGGCCGACGATCGGGGATTCATTCCGTCTCCCCGACGTCTGCTCCGGTCCATTGACGCCCCGGAAAAAGACCTGAAAGTCCTCTTGCAAGCCGGCTATGTGTACCAGTTTTTCAGCGGGGTGGTCGTTATTCTGGATTGGCCTGTGCACAATTCCGTGCGCCGGGACCGGTTCATTGAGACAACCTGCCTGGCAGAACTGGCGCAATTGGAGTGGCACCCGGGAAGGCGTTATCATGTGGTACAATCTGGAGACAGTGCATCACCAAGTGTGGCCCCAGTAGCGCACCCTGATAGTCCCCCAGTGAGAACCTATCCTGCTACCAATGAGGACTCATCAGCCTGGCAAAATGACACTATGAATGGTTCTACTGCCAATGCGGGGAGGGAACCATCAGGTTCGCAAGTATGTCAACCTACAGGGAAACCAGTTCGCCTGTCTACGGTTCAACCACATAGCACGCCTAGTGACAACCATGAGGTCGTCGCAGCTGATGCACAAGTCCAACCGCCAGACACGTATCATGTCGCCCGCCTGGTTGAGATTATGTCAGGATGGGGGATGACTAAAGAACAAGTGAATCAGCTCATAAAACTGACTCACATAAAAAAGTTAACTGAAAGTCAGATTCAATATGCTTATAACTATGCTCAGGAGCATGCCACGACCAATACACTGGCTTATTTAGATAAGATTTTACGGAATTCCAGATTTTTTGATTCCGAAAACGAATCGGAAAATAAGTAGAGGCTGATGCTCCCCACCACGCCACTGTGTGGAGGTGGTCTTAGGGTCCCCGGCCTGCTATATCGTCATCGGTCGTGGCAGTCCGGGGATTTCTATTTATTAGTGGCGTGGGGGGAGCTTTGCAAGTTCCCTATTTGGCCAGCCACCGGCTGGTCAAATAGAACTTGCGAGGGGCGCTGCCCCTTCGAACCCCGGCCCCAAATACAAAATAAGGAGGTTTTCCCAATGGCTAAAGGTAAGCGGACCCGGCCTTACGGTCTGTCCATCCGCATGACTGCCGAAGAAAGAAAGGCAGTGCAAAAACGCATCAAGGGATCGGGAAGGTCGCAAAGAGACTTCGTTCTTCATGCACTTTTGTCGATACCTATTATCAATAATTACGGACTGCAATCCCTGCTTCCAGAAATCCGGCGCATTGGCAATAACCTGAATCAGATGGCCCGCAGCTGTAACCAGGGGAAGCATCCAGCGTATGTTGAAATCGTCGCTATGCGGAAGGAGCTGAGTCAGCTGTGGCAATCATTAAGGCAGCTCAATCAGGAGCATCTTTGAAGCGTATCCTTAATTACGTAACACAGCCGAAGAAGACGGAAGAGCATTTAATAGCCGGCATTGATTGCGACCCACAAAATGCCTATGATGACATGATGCTGACGAAAGAACTGTTCCATAAGACGAACGGTCGGCAGTACAAGCATTTCATCTATTCGTTCCCGCCAGGGGAAACCATTACGCCAGAGCAGGTACTGGAAAACGCGCAGCGTCTCGTGACGGAAACGCCGGCACTGCAAGGCTATCAGGCCCTCATCGCTGTGCACCAGGACCGGAAGCACATCCACGCCCATATTGTCGTCAACTCCGTCCATACTGAAATGGGGTATAAACTGCAATGGTCCAAGCAGGACCTGGCGGATCTGAAAGAACGCTGTAATACCCTATCGCAGGCCCAGGGACTCTCAGTGCCCGAAAAAGGGCAGGATATCACCGCTTGGACTATGCCCAAGCAGCAAGCTTTGTCAAAGGCCTTAGCAGGCCAATATCAGAGTTATTACCTCGAGATGGCCGATGCCATCTCAGCATGTCAGAGCCAATCCGTAAGCCGGACAGACTTCGTCCGGCTGATGGATGAAAAGGGGATCCAGGTCACTTGGACAGACAAGCGGAAGCACATTACTTTTGCTGATGCCGAAGGACATAAGGTAAGAGATAGTAATTTTGAAAAGACTTTGAAAATCCCCTGCTCCAAAGACTCTTTGGAAGCCCATTTCGCTGAAAACGCAAAGAATGTCCAAGCCTTGAAGAAGTTGCAAGAAGAATCAGCTAAAACTGAAAAGGCGTCGTTCTGGAAATCACTTACGCAATCCATTACGCAGACCGTTGCTTCCTGGCGAAAACAGCACCAAGAAGCGGCAACCCAGGAAGCCCTACAGATTGCGGCTCAAACCTCGATTATGACCGGAAAGGAGGTGACCTCGCATGAAATACCAGCCACCGTCCGCACAAGCGGAAGAATCAGCCCGTCAACGCCTGATTGCGGAACTCCAGAACAAGGTAGAAAGACAAACAGCCGAGATTCAGGAACTGGAGAAAGAGAAGCAACAGCTTCGTCAGGAGAAAGACGACCTGAATCACGACCTGGAGCTCATCAGCGAAAGCACTATCTCTCTTCAACGAGAAATAACGCAAAGAAAAGCCGAGACCAAGGCATGGAAAGATAAATATAACCGGAGCCGTCAAGGGAAAGGATTTTCCATGCGCTGGAGCTTCCTCTTGACAGGCTTGCTGCTTTACAGTCTTTGGATGACAGCCTATTTCATCCCCACTACCCAGACCTTCCAATCTATATGGGCCTTCATGAAATCCATGACGCTCACTGATTATGTATTGGCTGGCGGAATGCTGCTTCTGGGAATTTTATTACTGTATTACTTTATGGGTAAGATTCATAAATTTTTTTATGGCTATTGAGCATGAAGTAAAAAGCCATGATAAGTCCTAACGAAAATGTGACCTAACCCAGGGTGCTTTTTCGCGCGTCATTCTAAACGGACCTGTGCCGCCGGCAAGGGTAAAATGTACAGCAAGCTGCCCCTGCCTCTGGCCCAGGTCCGTTTTTTCATTTTGCGCAAAAAGCAAACCATTGTGGTGTTAAACAAAGGAGTGGGTTCACATGACAACAACAACCAATACGTATACCAGACAGGACAATCCTACCTCTTCCTATTTTCATTTACCAATTCTCCTGCATCCAGACCAGACAGCCATGGACCTGTTGCAACATACGCAGGATACATACCGGGATGCCTGCCTGGATATTGTGAAATTTTTTGAAGAAAGGAATATAGATATCACCGTGTTCGAAAAACAATACTGGGAATACAGAAATAAGGGGGAAATCCATTCAGAAGAAGATAAGAGTATAAATCAGGTAAAAAGAATCAGTCACCAGATAAGCTACCGGCTAAACCAACGTTTTAAACTTCGTATAAAGTATGGCCAATACCCATTAGCTACCGTGATGTCAGCATATCGGCAAGCGAAGAACCAGCACAAGGAATTTAACCTTGAGCATTCTCGACACCTTTCTGTTCGGCTCATTCCAGGACGTTCGTACGATATCCATTTTCAGGCAGATAATGACGCGGATTCTTTTACCTGTGTACTCCGTATTGGCAAAAAGGTAACGGTGAAATTCTCATTGCCCGCCGGCATTCCCTTACCGCCGAGTTCCTGGAAGTCAAAGATGGCTTTCCTTGAGTACAAACATGGTACGTGGATGATGAGAATCGCCTTTAGGAAGCCGGAAATAACATCTCTCAAACAAGTATCTCGCATTGTCGGGGTTGATAGAGGCATCATCAATATTGCCACTACGTATACACCAGGAAATGCCAAGCGGTATTCTAGAAAAGAATATTTGCTGGATTGCGATTCTTCGTCATCCCAGGATAAAGGCGAGCAAGCTCTTGCCGCCAATATCAAAATCGCGCGAGAAATCGTAAGCCAGGAACCAGCGGGAACCGTTTTCGCTTTAGAAGACCTTACCTTTAAAGATGAAGAACGGCCCAACAACTGGCCGTATAGGCATCTGGAAGACATGCTGACCTATTTTGCGGCATTGTCTGGCCAATGGATCTATACATGCTCTCCCCACGATACCAGCATAACTTGCCCCGTATGTGGTCATGTAGAAAGAGCCAACCGCTTGCAGAATGAACATCGCTTCGTCTGCCAGAACTGCGGCTATGGGGCCGATACCATTGTAGATGATGACGAAAACGCTGCCCGGAACATTTACGAACGTGGGAAAGCCAATCTCGGAAAAGAATTCGGTAATACGTTAAGTGCGTAATCAATTTCTGGAAGCAGGCTGCGGATTTTGCGGCCTGCTTTTACATATAATAATTCCAATGCCATGTTTGTTATTCATGATAGAGAATAAATATTCTAAAATATAATTAACGCGAAACTACACATACACATACACATGTGTATGTGTATAATAGTGGAATGGCTAAATAACGCCGTTTTACATAGATAAATTCATAGCTTAAAAAGAGGAGCCAAGGTCGTGCTAATAAAAATCCATTTGGTTTTATATGCATAATTTTGTTGACAATAAAGCAAAAGTATCCTATAATAATACCTGTAATCGATGTACCGCAATGTACATCAATGGCACCTATTGGGTTCGTTTGTTTTTCCCTAATACGAGAAGGGCCGGCGTCGAAATCACCGGTACCACTCGGTAAAAGCCTGGCAAAAAATAAGTCCAGCAACTCACCGTGAGCGAGTTGAAATAAAAAAACGCCCCGTCAAAGGATAGGGTACATACCATAATTGGGTTCGTTTGCTTTTCCCTAAGCTGAGAAGGGCCGATGCCGAAATCACCGGTACCGCTCGGCAAAAGCCTGGCAAAAAATAAGTCCAGCAACTCACCCAATTTGTGCGAAGCTTGCCAGGGTACTCCACTCTGGTAACACTCTTAAATGAGGTTCGCAAAAACCAAAGACCGGAATAAGATGGGTGCTAGAGTTTTCCACCACCCCCCTTGCAATCCGTGTATATGAGTGGGTTGAAATCAGGAAGGCGATGATGTAGTCCCGGTCGCTGACAGCCTTGCAATCCGTGTATATGAGTGGGTTGAAATCGTCCCCCTGGTATTTACGGCTCATGAACACTGCTATCTTGCAATCCGTGTATATGAGTGGGTTGAAATGACGCCTTCCTTGGAAATCTTGGCGCTGTTGATGCCCTTGCAATCCGTGTATATGAGTGGGTTGAAATAAGGAAGATGCTCCATCATACGGACATCGACATGTCCTTGCAATCCGTGTATATGAGTGGGTTGAAATAAGGGGAGTGTGTTTTATGTCGTTTTTCCATACGAAACTTGCAATCCGTGTATATGAGTGGGTTGAAATGCTGGCGTGTTTGCCGCTCATTTCATAGAGCTTGTTGCTTGCAATCCGTGTATATGAGTGGGTTGAAATGACAAACACTATGGCGTCGAATATGATTACCTGGCCTGCAACTTGCAATCCGTGTATATGAGTGGGTTGAAATGACAGGCGAAAAGTAAAAAGTTAATCAGCACGAAAAGCTTGCAATCCGTGTATATGAGTGGGTTGAAATCCCGAATGGTTGGGCATATTCCCTTATTCCTTTACTTGCAATCCGTGTATATGAGTGGGTTGAAATGAACGGCGAAATCGTCATCGTCGATGAATTCACAGCTTGCAATCCGTGTATATGAGTGGGTTGAAATGGTGCGACTTGTTCAATAGCTTTCTCAGCAGCCTGCCTTGCAATCCGTGTATATGAGTGGGTTGAAATTTTGAATGAGTATCTGACACTCTTTAATACACCCTACTTGCAATCCGTGTATATGAGTGGGTTGAAATGTGAGGAAGAGCTGGTTCCTTACGAAGGACGTCTCCTTGCAATCCGTGTATATGAGTGGGTTGAAATACGGCCGTAACAACGTCATCCCCACACGTGGGGCTTGCAATCCGTGTATGTGAATGGGTCGAGAGTTGAAATCCTGATCTGCTTTTATTTAGACAAAAGGTGCCAAAATAAGAAGAGAGCGAGTTTTCAGGCTTGCTCTCTTTTATTTTATATTGAGGAGGTGTTCTTATGATCTATATTACCGGAGACATTCATGCCAATCCGGAAAGGCTGGGTATGGATGCATTGGCCCAACGCGGGATTCATATGAATCCGGAAGATTATATCATCGTTTGCGGTGATTTCGGGATTCCCTGGGTTGGGGAATCGGATGAAACAGATCATAAGTGGCTGGAATGGCTGGCCCAGCTGCCGTATACGGTCCTGTTCGTCGACGGGAACCATGAGAACTTTGACCAGCTCTGCCGCTATCCGGTGAAAAGCTGGTCCGGCGGCCGGGTCCACGAACTGCGGCCCAATCTCTATCACCTGCTGCGCGGCGAAGTCTTCACCCTCGAAGGCCAGACCTTCTTTGCCTTCGGCGGGGCTAAGTCGACGGACAAAGAGCAGCGCTGGCCTGGTGTGTCCTGGTGGCCCCAGGAAGAGGCATCGGCCGAAAACTTCGACAATGCCGCCAAAAACCTGACAGCCCACGATTTCACCGTCGATTACGTCATCACCCATACGGCGCCGGCCCGCTTTGTCGACCAAGTCGCGGACATGGCCCAGTGGATCGAAGGCTGCAAGACCTCCCAACTCCTGAGCGGCCTGGAAGAACTGATGACCTACAAGAAATGGTACTTCGGCCATTTCCATGTTGACTACATCCGGGACGACTCCGTGGCCGCCTGGATATATCAGGACGTCGTACCAATCGAGAAAAAATGATGCCCCGAAAGGACGTGATAGGATGGATGACGTCATGGATGAACGACTTCCGGATCAGGAAATATGGGTCAAAGCCATCGCTGCAAGGCAAAATGAATCTCGGTGGCGGGTAACCGATGGGAGCAGCACCTTTGAAGTCCATGTCGAAAAGGATGTCCTGGACCGGCTCAAGCAGGAAAACCTCAAGATTACCCGCGGAAATATTTTCCGTATCCGCTACTATATCCGGCAGAGCGTGAAGAATTATGCCTTGTCGAGCCAGTATGTCGTTACGGAAATACTCGAAGTCAAGAAGAAAATGACGCAAATCGAAATGCCCTGGACCATCCAGTAAGCACTGAGGGAGGTGATTCTATGATTTTACAGGAAGCCTTGCAGCAGGCTGATGCACAGAAATTGGCGGCGGCGACGTATGAATATCATCGCGCTGCT
>OLFS01000309.1_pt1 | contig 48714 bp, 39 predicted proteins | sample 1605491 | NCBI WGS metagenome assembly OLFS01 (sample SAMEA3888921, study PRJEB22519) | human gut metagenome | biome: human gut; feature: human-associated habitat; material: faeces | place: Denmark | collected 2011 | reverse complement strand
CTAATGCATCTATATGTATATCATTTAATGAGGAACAGATATCTCGTCTAAAAAATATAACCTTTTCAATGCCTGGCTTTAGTCAGGACTCATACGATAGGATTCATGGTTTCAAATTTGACAGGATCAAAAACAATATCTCTGATATGGTTTTATCTCTTCGTTCTAGTTGCTATACAGGCCCCATAAATCTTGCTTATCATATATATAAGTTTAATCTGCATGAAATAAGCTTGGCAGCAAATTTTGCAAAGGAAGTTTGCATAAATTTCGTTCCATCACTTGCATATTTAAATGGTTACAACATGTTTCGCCACTTTCTGACAAAGGCTATGAAACCTAACCAAATTGAGGTGATTTCGACGGAAGTTTTCACAGAACATCTGGGGAAGATGCAGCGACAAAGACCTACCGATTATATTTGCCCACAATTCGAACGACTTTCGATCGATGAAAGCTGCAATGTACTTATGTGTTGCGGGATGGAAAAAACATGTGGCGATAGGGGACTCGTTGGTGATTTATTTAAGATGGATTTCAACGACATCCAAGAACGAAAGAGAGAGATGACCATTTGTGATGAATGTACATCCCTTGCTATTGATTATATAGGCCATAATGCGATTGGCATTGTTGATTTCCTCAGGCTGTATGGCGAGTTGTTCAGCATTGTTGATTACGATAGCAACGAGAAACAGATGGGGGGTGATATATATGTGTATGGGACGGGTGAAACTGCCGATGCTTTATTTGGCTCATTCTTGAATAATAAATTGTTTAATGTGCACGGTGTAATTCATGGGCAGTCTGTAGAAAAAAATATATTTTTTAGAGGTCATAAAGTTGAAAGTATTGATGTGCTAAAACACAATCCAAGTCAAAAAATATTAATAGCGTCATTGTCATCCAAGTCAATTGATGAGATATATCATATGCTTCGTCGTGAATTTAAAATAACTAACCCTATTATAAAATTCGAAATCAACATATAGTTCTCATATTTGGATGGCATTCGACTTATTTGGATATGATATTTTCCAAATGGTATATGACCTTCTCCTGTTGCTTGGTCAAATCTGGATAGAGAGGGATTGATATACTTTGTTGATAGAATATTTCGGATGTTGGGTGTTTTTTGATTATCATATGGTGAAATGGTTGAGAATAGATTGGCATGTAGTGCACATTAACTCCGAGTCCTGCAGAACGAAGTTGTTCAAAAAAAACCTTTCGATCATCTGCGGGTATCTTTATTACAAACAGATGCCATGCCGAGAGACGCCCCTCTCGGTTGGCTAGGATCTCAAGCCCCAGGCTAGGCAGTTTGGCCTGATAACGTGCGGCAATGGTGCGGCGCTTGGTCAGAAATTCCTCCAAGCGTACCATCTGGCTCACCCCCAGTGCAGCCTGAATGTCGGTCATGCGGTAGTTGAAGCCGAGCATCTGCTGCTCGTAGTACCAGGGGCCATCCGGTTCATTGATGAAGTCTTCCGGTTCGCGGGTGATGCCATGGCTGCGGAGCATGCGCATCGTCTTGGCGAGCGCAGGGTCGTTGGTCATGGCCATCCCCCCTTCACCGGTGGTGATGATCTTCACCGGGTGGAAGCTGAAAACGGTTATATCGCTGTAGCGACCATTACCGGTTGGTTCATCGTGATAGCGAGCTCCCAAGGCGTGGCAGGCATCTTCGATGATCCGAAAGCCATACTCTTGTCCCAGGCGGCGGATCTCCTGCATGTCGCAGGGGAGGCCGGCAAAGTGCACCGGGATAACGACTTTGGGCAACTTGCCCGCCGCTTTAGCAACAATTAGTTTCTTTTCCAGCTCCAAGGCGCACATGTTGCCGGTATCTGGCTCAATATCGACAAAATCGACTTGTGCACCGCAGTAGAGAGCACAGTTGGCTGATGCCACGAAGCTGATGGGGGATGTCCAGACCCAGTCGCCGGGACCAACGCCCAGTGCCAGACAGGCGATATGGAGTGCTGCTGTGCCTGAATTGACTGCCACCCCAAATTTGGCTCCACAGTAATCGGCTACTGCTTGCTCAAAGCGGGGGACAACGGGCCCCTGGGTCAGGAAGTCGGACTTGAGAACCTCTATAACAGCATCGATATCTGCCTGGCTGATGGATTGGCGGCCGTAGGGGATCATTCTGCTACCTTACTCTGGTTCATCTTCTGTAGCTGTTCGATGCTGAAAAAATGAGGGTTGCTGCGAGAGTTATATTCGAAGCCCTGTTCTACCATTTTTCCTTTTTCGCCCGCCGCTGTTTTGGAGAAATCGTTGTTGCGATTATTGAAGTTGATGGTTGGGCCAATCACGAAGAAGTCATCAAACTCAAAGGTGTGATAAGAATCATCGGCAGGGCACATCACTTCATGGAGCTTCTCTCCCGGGCGAATGCCGATGATCTTGTGTGGCAGGTTTGGTGCCATGGCGCTGGCCAAATCTGTGATGCGAACAGATGGCAATTTGGGAACGAATATTTCCCCTCCCTTCATCCGCCCAAAATTGTCTAGGACAAAATCCACCCCTTGCTGCAAGGTGATCCAGAAACGCGTCATCTCCTCATGGGTGATGGGCAAGGCATCAATACCCTGATCAATCAGCTTTTGGAAGAAGGGAACAACAGAACCACGGGAACCAACAACGTTGCCGTACCGAACGACTGCAAAACGGGTTGGGTCTTGACCCGCAATGTTGTTGGCCGCCACGAAGAGTTTGTCTGATGCCAGCTTGGTGGCGCCATAGAGATTGATCGGGTTAGCGGCTTTGTCAGTGGAGAGGGCGATAACCTTTTTGACTTGATTGAGCAAGGCAGCCTGGATGACGTTCTCAGCACCATGGATATTGGTTTTGATGCACTCCATAGGGTTGTATTCAGCAGCTGGAACCTGTTTCAGTGCTGCTGCATGGACCACGTAATCGACGCCACGCATTGCCATGGTGAGCCGGTTGGCGTCTCTTACATCACCGATAAAATAGCGCATGCAGGGGTCGTTAAACTCCTGCTGCATCTCGAACTGCTTCAGTTCGTCACGAGAATAGATGATAAGCCGTTTCGGTTTATAACGTTCCAGTACTGTTTTGACCAATCGTTGGCCAAACGAGCCGGTGCCACCTGTGATCAGTAGCGTTTTATCGTTGAACATTGTGGGCATCTCGTCATAAAAACAGTAGATGAATCATATGCTAGCAAATAAAGTACCAGCTTTTTCTGTAAAGAGTGTGATCAATTCATAAAAACGGTTTTAAAGCCAAGGGCATTACTCAGGTCTTGGTCTCTTTGGTTTTTGTTACTTTCTGATTGCCCTGCATATATCTTCCACTGCATTGAGGGCTCTCGGGGTGAATCGGTGCAGCTCATCCGAGTTGATCAAATCGAGTCGCTGATGCTGCACCGCGTCGAGATTAGGCCACTTCAGCCAGTGACGTAGAGCGTCAGGATCTTGACTCCCAGCAAGGATCAGCGATGGGTTGGCTCTGATCACCTGTTCCATGTCCACTTGAGGGTAAGGGGTCTTGGCATTTGCCATGATGTTGATCCCGCCGCAGAGTTCGATTGCCTGAGCCGGCCAGGCATTGCCACTGACGCTGGTGAGTGGCGGGTACCAGAGTTGGTAGAACACCTTGACGCCGGTTGGTTGGCCATAGCGCTGTTGCAGGGAATGCAGACGTGCCAGATAGCGATCGGCGGCTTCGTTGGCACTCTTCTCCACCCCAAGCAATTTGCCCAGCGCCCGCATTTCGGTCGCCAGCGAGGCAAAATCGGTGGGCTCCGAGTAGAAAACCGGGATACCCAGCTGCTCCAGCGGGGCCAGCATGCGTGACTGGGCCGAGCGCCAGCCTAGGATCAGGTCCGGTTTTTGCGCCAGCAGCGCCTCGACATTGATGCTGCGATAATTGGCCACCTTGGGCTTGGTTTTCACCTCGGCGGGATAGTCTGAGGCATCATCGATGGCCACCAGTTTGTCACCGGCACCGATGTCGTAAAGCAGTTCGGTAAGATGGGGTACCACGCTCACCACCCGGCTCGGAGTCGCGGCAAACAGAACACCGGGCAACCAGGCCAGCAGCGCGCAGGGCAGCCAAGTCGGCAATCGCAGCCATCTACCCATGAAATAACCCCGCCACAGTGACAAGTAGTGCCAGCATCAACCAGCCCCAGCCCATTGCTTGCAGAATATTGAGGACCTTGCGTGGTGACTCTCCACCGGGGTCACCACTGCTGCCAAGTACTGGCCAGCGTTGCAAGGTTCCCTGATAGTAGCGAGGGCCGCCAAGGCGGATCCGGCACTTGTCAGCAAGTAGCATCAGCAGCATCCCGATGGCGGGATAGGGCCAGATCGCACCACTTCGCAGCAGTTGAGTGGCCTGCTTGAGCCGTGGCAACAGGAGTGGCAGCCCCAGCAGCAGGATGGTGGGGGCATTGAGCCCCTGATAGAGGGCGCTGGCGGCTCGGCCAAAATAGCTAAACGCGGGATCCTTCATGCTCCAGCCCTGGCTCATCAGCTGAGTCAGCCGCCAGAGCAGTGCTCCTTGTACCCCCGCGAGAGCGTACCCCATCAAGGGGCCAGCCCATTGGCCGATCAGGCGCAGGGCACAGCTCTCCGTCACTGCTTTGGCGAGCCCCATGGTCGAGAGTTTACCGGTCTCCCGCTTGAGCCAGGGTGTCGCCTGCAATCTCGCCAGCGGCAGGGTCTCCTGCGTGGCGAGCGAGCGGGTGGCATGGGCGAGTTCGCGTAGTGAGCGGGATTCGATCATCAGCAGCAGGAACAGCAGGTCGAAGATCGGCTCGCTCAGGGCCAGATTGCGCAGCGACCAGAGTCCAGCGGCGCAGGGGAGCCAGACTACCAGCATTGCCAGCAGTCCGGCCTGCATTTGCTGGCCGGGTGAACCATCGGGTCTGTGTACCTTGTGCCCCAGCCGGGTCAGCAGGGGCGTGACGGCCGAAAGACGCAGATGGGATGGCCACGGGATCACCGCCTCCAGCAGAGCAGCACCTACCAGAATGGCCGCCGTCGTCGAAAGGAGGGCGTCGGCCATCAAATCAAGCGAGCCGGTCTCGATCACAGCTTGCCGAGCATCTTGATGATCACTTCGGCGGAGTGCTTGCCGGCCACTTCGATAAAGGCATCGAAGGATTCAACCTGTTCCTTGCCAGCGATATCGGACATGGCGCGTACCACCAGATAGGGCACCTTGAACATGTGGCACACCTGACCGATCGCGGCACCTTCCATCTCGACCGCCAGCATCTGCGGGAAGTCGGCGCGAGCCTTGGCGATGGCGTCCGGTTTGCACATGAACTGATCGCCGGTGCAGATAAGGCCGACCTTGGTCTGGTGCTTACCCTGCTCGGCGATGCAATCCTGGGCGACCGCGATGAGCTTCTCGTCGCAGGGGAAGGCGGCAGGTTGCTGCGCCATCTGGCCCATCTCGTAACCAAAAGCGGTCACGTCGACATCGTGGAAACGCATCTCGCTGGCGATCACCACATCACCGATATGCAGGTCTTGGGCAAAGCCGCCCGCAGAGCCGGTATTGATGACGCAGTCGGGGGAAAACTTTTCCAGCAGCAAGCTGGTGGCCACGCTGGCGGCGACCTTACCGATACCGGAGCGGGTCAGGATCACCTCTTTGCCTGCCAGCATCCCTTGATAGAACTCGCAGCCGCCCAGTTGCAGGGTGGTGGGGTTGCTCATCTGGCTGCGCAGCAGGGCAACTTCTTGCTCCATGGCGCCGATAATACCTACTTTCATTGCTGACCTCGTCTTGATAGCCGTGTGGCTGAATTTAAGTTGCTGTAGATCATAACAAAAGATGGCGTCGGCGCCGAGAGGCACAAGCGAAAGGAGAGATGAAGCGCGGCGCTCCATATGGGAGCGCCGCAGGTGACAAAAAGCATTGATGAGGAGGGGAGAGGGCCTTTAGCCGAGCGCGGTATCGAGCGTCATCATCAGGGCAAAGCCTGCCATCAGACCGAGGGTGGCATAGGTCTGGTGACCGTTGCGGTGGGTCTCCGGGATCACCTCGTGCGAGACCACAAACAACATGGCGCCGGCGGCGAGCCCAAGTCCGATGGGGTAGGCGATGGCAAGGCCGCTGGAGAGCCCCACTCCGAGCAGGGCGCCAACCGGTTCGAGCAGGCCGCTGGCGATGGCAACCAGCACCGCCACCGAGGGGCGAAAACCGGCGGCGCACATGGCCAGCGCCACCGCCAATCCTTCCGGAATATCTTGCAGTGCGATGGCAGTGGTAAGCGGCAGCCCCACCGACATATCCCCCTGCGAGAAGCTGACCCCGATGGCCATCCCCTCCGGCAGGTTGTGCAGGGCGATGGCAAAGACGAACAGCCAGACCCGGGAGCAGCTCTCATGGCCGGGGCCGCAGGGGCCGGTCTTGTCATGCTCGTGGGGGGTGAACTGATCCAGTCCCAGCATCAACAGCACCCCGAGGGTCATGCCGACCACCACCACGGCGGCGGCACTGAAGCCGTTGCCAGTGATCCCCTCGGCGGCCTCCAGCCCCGGCAGCAGCAGGGAGAAGGCACTGGCCGCCAGCATCATGCCGGCGGCAAAGCCCAGCATGGTGTCCTCTACCTTTTGCGGCACCGAGCGCAGAAACAGGGCGGGCAGGGCGCCGATGGCGGTGGCGGCAAACCCGGCGGCACCACCGACAAGGCCATAGCGCACGCCGCTGGTCACCTCGCCGGTAGCGAGCATGATGAGACTCTGCAACAGCAGCAACAAGACGGCAGCCAGCGCGATAAAGAGGCCGAGAGCAGTGAGCGGGCGGCTTTGCATCTGGCTGCGCAGTTGCTGTGACCAGGATAACGGAGGAAGAGCTGAGAGATGGTCCATGGCATGACCTCAAGGTGTGCAAAGTGGATGGTGGCATTACATCCACTTGGCCGCCCCTTGTCCATGCCTGCAAGGCGATTGCCGCTATCTGAAAATCTGGAAAGAGTTTATCCAAGCAAACACATGGGAACTCTTATCGGTAGCCAAAGGCGGGGGCAAGAGTGGTGGTCTGCAAATGACGGAGCTGGATGTTGGGTGGCAAGTGGGGGATGCATCGCGAACTCTTTTAAATCAGCTGCAGATGTCTGCCTTGGTGTTCGGTTAACAGAAACAAAAAAACCGGCTTGCGCCGGTTTTTTTATATTGGTGAAGGCTGGGGAGCTGGCTTATTTGGCCAGAGACTCCGGCAGCTCTTCGCGGATCTTGCCGAGCATCTCTTTCAGGACGCGCGGGTTGGCAACCACGATGTTGCCGGAGTTTTCGTAGTTGTGACCACCTACGAAGTCGGTGACGATGGCGCCAGCTTCTTTGGCCAGCAGTTCACCGGCAGCGGTGTCCCAGGGTTTCAGGCCGATTTCCCAGAAACCGTCGACGCGACCGGCAGCCACGTAGGCCAGATCCAGTGCGGCAGAGCCGGAGCGACGGATGTCGGCACATTCGATGAACATGCTCTGGAACATCTTCAGGTAGGACTCGATGTGGTGCTTTTGCTTGTAGGGGAAACCTGTGGCCAGTACTGTGCCAGCCAGCTCTTTGGCTTTGCCGACACGGATACGGTAGCCGTTCAGCTGAGCGCCGCTACCACGAGTAGCAGTAAACAGTTCGTCACGGATGGGATCGTAAACAACGGCTTGTTCGGTTTTGCCTTTTACGCGCAGGGCGATGGAAACGGCAAAGTGCGGAATGCCTTTGACAAGGTTGGTCGTGCCATCCAGTGGGTCAATGATCCATTGGTAGTCCGGATTGGTACCGGCAATCTCACCAGACTCTTCAGCAACAATGCTGTGCTCCGGGTAAGATTTTTTGATGGTGTGAATGATGGCCGCTTCGGCTTCACGGTCAACGTTGGTCACGAAGTCATTGCTGCCTTTTTGGATAGCCTCAATGTTCTCGGGCTGGGAGAAGGCTTTTACTACAACTTGACCGGCGTTGCGCGCAGCGCGCACGGCGATATTCAGCATCGGATGCATAGGTTCACCACTGGATGTTAAAGAACGGGGGATAAAAGGACGCGGTATGATACCAGTATTTTGTGCGATGGCAACTGTTATCCCCCTACGACCAATTGATTACCACTGCCAGATTTGACGGCTCCAATATAGACCAGATCTGCGCTAGTCTTATCCCAGCAGCCGGATACAGGCTGTCATGAGCATAGGGATGTGAACCATGAATTTGTCATTAGTGAGTCAGAACGTGTCAGCGGCCAGCGAGGGACTGTTGGCCATCTTGCGGTCATCACCCGAGTACGGTGATCACTTTGCCCACATCACCGTGACCCCCCTGGCCCAGTGGCAACCGGCCAAGACGGAGGCGGCGATCCTGCTGATCGACGGCGATGCGCCCTGGCAGGATGCCGGATTTGCCCGGGGGGAGGATGAGACGATCGGTTTGCCGGTCTTGCCGCTGCTGATCCGCAAGGGGGATAAGGAGCTGACGGTCTGCGGGCCGGATGTGCGTGACCCCCGTTTCTATTTTGTCTCAAACGGCATCGTGCTGGATGAGTCGGAGCTGGCCGAGCCTGCCTGCAGCCGGGTGCTTTTGCGCAAGCTGGAGTCCTACTTCCCGCTGCTTTCCCGCCTGATCATGCTGCGCCAGCGCAAGCCGGTCGCCGTGATCAACTAATATCTACCATTGCCAGAGCGCACCAGCGGCGCACCGTGGCCTTGTTTGGCCTACGGTGCGCCGCTTTTTAATGGTCTGGAGCCGGTCACTTGTTGCAAGATGAGGCGGCTATGGTGTTGCACCCTGTTCCAACCGTGCAATCTGGCTATGACCAACAAGGAGTGAATCATGATCGACTTTTACACCGCCGCGACCCCCAATGGTTTCAAAGTGGCGATCGCCCTCGAAGAGCTGGGTTTGCCCTATCGGGTCATTCCTCTCGATCTTTCGGCGCTGGATCAGAAGAAGCCCGAGTTTCTCGCCATCAATCCCAATGGCCGTATTCCGGCTATCGTCGATCGGGATAACGACGATTTCGCCGTATTCGAGTCGGGGGCCATCCTTATCTATCTGGCGGAGAAAGCAGGCAAGTTGCTGCCCGCTGATCCCAAACGCCGCTCCCAGGCCATCCAGTGGCTGATGTTCCAGATGGGCGGGGTAGGACCCATGATGGGGCAGGCCAATGTCTTCTACCGCTATTTCCCCGAGAAGATCCCCGCCGCTATCGAACGCTACCAGAAGGAGGGGCGCCGCCTGTTCGAGGTGCTCGACAGCCATCTGGCCCATCACGAATATCTGGCGGACGAGTACAGCATCGCCGACATTGCCACCTGGCCCTGGGTGCGTATTTATGACTGGAGCGGCATCTCCATCGAGGGATTGCCTCATCTGCAAGCATGGATGGAGCGCATGGCACAGAAACCTGCCTGCCAGAAGGGGATCACCATACCGCCGCGCAAGGAGCAGCCCGATGAGCTGATCAAGCAGGCACAACAGATGGTAACACGTTGATTTTTAACTGCCGACGGGGCGTGCCGCCCCGTAATATTAGAAAAACTAAGGCAAGCCGATTATAAAGATTCGTTCGTTTTTTGTGAGCTGAATCACTATGATGCCCCATACCACCAAACGTCCTGTGCGGTGGCTTGGCGGGCTCCCCGCCTACTGTTTCCAACACTGTTTTTGATTGCATCACAACCTCTGTGATCAGATTCCTCTGGGCCATTTTGTGCCAGAGGGGCGGCAGCATTTTTTCGATTTTTTGGGACTGATATGGATCGGCACAGTTTTTATCCGTTGTTTTTATTGACCATTCTGATGGTCGCTGTGGGCCAGATGACCCAGACCCTTTATGTTCCCTCCATTCCCATGATGGCGGGGGACTTCAATGTGGCCTCGGGCCAGTTGCAGGCGGTGATGGCCTGTTACCTGATCCCCTATGGCCTCTCCCAGTTTGTCTACGGGCCTTTGTCGGATCGCATCGGTCGTCGTCCGGTGCTGATCGTCGGCATGATGGTGTTTCTGGTGGGCACCCTGATCATTCAGGTCATCCCCCATTTTGCCGCCCTGCTGGTGGGCAGCTTTATTCAGGGGCTGGGTACCGGTGCCGGTGGCGCCATGAGCCGCACCGTGATGCGCGATCGCTACAACGGCGCCGAGCTCAACCGCGCCAACAGCCTGGTGAGCATGGGGGTGATCTTCTCCCCGCTGCTGGCGCCGGTGCTGGGGGGATGGCTGACCGAGCTGTTCAACTGGCGCGCCGGTTACTGGTTCCTGTTCGGCTTTGGTGCTGTAGCAACCCTGGCGATCATGGCCTGGTTTGGTGAGACCCTGCCTGCTGCTGCCCGTCAGCCGCTGCGCGTCGGTGCTGCCTATCGTCACGTGCTGGGCAACCCCAAGTTTCAGGGCAACCTGCTTTGCCTGATGGCGACCTTTGCGGGACTCGCGGTATTTGAAGCGGCGGCTGGTGTGTTGCTCGGCGATGTGCTGAAACTGAGCGCCCGTACCGTGAGCGTGCTGTTCGTGCTGCCGCTGCCCGGCTATCTGTTCGGGGCCTGGCTCTCTGCCAAGCTGAGCTTTCGCCTGAGCCAGGGCAAACTGATGCGTCTTGGCATCGCCTTTCTGGCGCTCGGCTCCCTCATCATTCTGGTACCGGGGCTGTTCGGGGTGGTGAGTGCCGCCTCGCTGGTCGGTGGTGCGGCTGTCTACTTCATCGGTAGCGGTATTCTCTACCCGACCGCCACTTCCTGTGCCATCGAGCCCTTCCCGGGTCAGGCCGGCACCGCGGGTGCCATTCTCGGCGGGATGCAGAATCTGGGAGCCGGAGTGGTGACCCTGCTGGCGGCCGGTTTCCCGATGACCGGTCAGGTGACTCTGGGGGCCATCATGACCCTGATGGTGCTGATCGTGGCGCTGAGTTTTGTCTGGCTGCGTCACCACGGCTCCCCCCACGAGCAGATGGCCATCTAAATTTGCTTGCCAGTTGCAAAACAAAGCCCGCCTGTTTGGCGGGCTTTGTCGTTATGGCAGTGTCCGTTTCACACCTTGTCCCATCGGGTTCTCCATTTATTGGGGGGAAAGGTGTAAACCATATTCAGGACGGGACAGTTCGTTGATCATCAGGCAAAGAAAAAGCCCATCACGCTGGTGACGGGCTTTTGCTGTTGGTACCCCGAGATGCCGTTGCCGGTTTGGGCCCTTGAACCGTCGGTTCAAGGCGGGGATCGGATCTGACCGCAGGCTTCTCGGTCGTGCCGAGCATGCGCAATAGCCAGAAGGCAGATCCCCTGTTTGGTATGAATATCGGCTCGGGGACTTGAACCGGCTGACAAACATCCCAGGGAATTTTAAAACGGTTTGCGATTAGGGCTGTTGCCCCTCTTCGCTGGAATCACCATATTGTCCGTGCTCGATCAGGGCCGCTTCGATGGTGCGCTGCAGCATCTTGATCCGCTTGTCCATGGTCTCAGAGTATTGGTGGTTCTTCTCTTTTTCAAGGCAGAGCTCATGACAGAAATTAAGTGCCGCCATGATAGCCAATTGCTCGTTGCTGGAGACTTTGGAGCGTTGACGCAGGTCGATCAACTTGTCGGTCAGCTGCTCGGCGGCCTGGCGCAGGGCATCCTGCTGTCCCAAGGGACAGGATACCTTGTAGGGACGTCCCAAAATGACGATTTCTACGGCCTCTGTGCTCATGCCTTCCTCAATACGGCGGAGCTGATTTCCGCCTTTATCCACGTGGACAACTGGGCGGGACTATATAGCGCAGATGCATAAGTTTCAAGGCCTTGCTGGCTCTGCAAGAGGGAGAATGCTAGGATCCTGACCATTAATTCTGCAAATTTGACTGAACTTTGAGCGGATCCTCGATGAGCAAAACGAACCCCCTTAAATATGCGGCAGTGGCCGACATCATGGAACAACATGAGCTGATGGCCAGCGCAGTAGAGGCCCATGGTGTGATCTGCGGTCTGGTGTGCGGCGGTGTGGCACTGGACGACAAGAGTTGGCAGCCCCATTTCAACGATCTGGTGAACGATGGTTTCGGCCTGCCGGCCCCGGTGCGCCAGGTGATGACCGATCTTTATCACAATGTGGTCGAGAGCCTGATGGCCCAGAAGGGCGTCGAGCTGCTGCTGCCAAGTGATGATGCTCCCCTCGACGAGCGCATCGATTCGCTGGTGGACTGGTCACAGGCGTTTCTGGCTGGTTTCGGTGTGGTGCAGCAGGAGCTCTCCCGTGCGTCGGAAGAGCTGCAGGAGATGATCCAGGATATCGCCAGCATCACTCAGGTCTCTGCCGAGTTCGATCAGGAAGATGACGAGAATGAAGCTTCCTTCCTGGTGCTCTACGAACACGTCAAACTGGGGGTCATGATGGCCTTCGAAGAGTTTGGCAAGCGCCCCGATACCCCGAGTGCACCGCCGACCCTTCATTGAGGTGCGGGTCAACGCGATCCTTACTGAATCTGCAAGAGCGCCTGATGGCGCTCTTTTTTATTCCCTTGTGGTGGCTAACCCTGTGAGGCGCAACCGGTTTTTTGCCGGTGACCTCGCATTCGGCCAGCGGCTTTGTGATAGCATGAGGCCACCTTTTTCACTTCTTCCTCTCTGCTTATGTCTCAATCTGATGTGCGACAGGTCGATGTCACCCTGGTCGGCGGTGGAATGAGCGGCGCCGTGCTGGCCCTCTCGCTGGCAGCCCTGCTTCGATCCGATGGCTCCCCCCTCGAGATCCTGCTGCTGGAGGCAAGCGTCCCCGAACAGCACACCCATTCAGGGTTCGACGCCCGCGCCATTGCGCTTTCGGCCGGTACCTGTGATGCGCTGTTGCGACGCGGACTCTGGCCGCTGTTTGCCCCCCATTGCGCCCCCATTACCCAGATCCATGTCTCGGATCGGGGCCACTTCGGTCAGGCTCGCCTGTCGGCTGCCGAATACGGTCTGCCCGCGCTGGGCCAGGTGATCGAGCTTGCATCCGCTGGCAAGGAGCTGCAACGGGCGATGGCGGCCTCTCCCAATATCCGGGTCTGTTGTCCGGCCCGGGTGAGCGAGATTGCGCCCGATGAGGAGAAGGTGACCCTCACCCTCGAGAGCGGTGAACAGATTGAGACCCGCCTGCTGGTGGCGGCAGACGGCGGCAACTCCTTTGTGCGTCAGCACTTCAAGTTGCCGGTGACCCGCCACGACTTTGAGCAGCACGCCATCATCGCCACGGTCAAAACGGCGCAAGACCCTGAGGGACGCGCCTTCGAGCGTTTTACCGAAGGGGGGCCGCTGGCCCTGCTGCCGATGCAGGAGGGGCTCTCCTCGCTGGTGTGGAGCGTCGGGCAGCATGAGGTGGATGAGCTGATGGCCCTCGATGAGGCTGCGTTTCTTGCCCGTCTGCAGCAGGCCTTTGGCTGGCGGCTTGGTCGCTTCGAGCGATGCGGCGTGCGTAACGTCTATCCGCTCATTCTGACCGCCTGCGACTACCCGCTGGCCCAGCGCACCGTGCTGGTCGGTAATGCCGCCCACGCCCTGCACCCGATTGCTGGACAGGGCTTCAACCTCGGGATGCGGGATCTCGACCTGCTTACCGGCGCCGTAGCCAAGGCGTTGGCAGAGGGGGAGGATATCGGCAGCTTCAAGGTGCTGAACGGCTACTGGCAGCAGCGCAAGCAGGATCAGGAGCAGACCGTCTGGCTCACCTCTTCGCTGGCCCAGCTCTTCTCCAATGGTCACGATCCGCTGGTGGCGGGGCGCAATCTGGCGCTCACCCTGATGGGGCGATTCCCATGCCTCAAGGCACCGCTTGCCTCGCGCACCCTGGGCTTTGTCGCTGATGTGTGCGGCAACTAGCCAGCACTTGTTGAGTGGAACCTGTTGACCGGAAGATGGTGACCGCCATTCGTTGATCAAAACCTATTGAATAAAGAGGTGATGCCTGCGGGCGTCCCCTCGCTGGCCAGCCGGTCAGCCCTGAAAGGATGAGATGATGCAGATGCAAAATGTGGATGTGGTGATTGTCGGTGGCGGCATGGTGGGGCTGGGGCTCGCTGCGGCCCTGAAACATAGCGCCCTCAAGGTGCTGGTGGTGGAGGGACAACTGCCCGACCCGCAGCTGGGGGAGGTGGCCGATAATCGGGTCAGCGCCTTGAGTCTGGCCAGCCAGCAGATCCTGCGCCATGTTGGCGCCTGGGACGGCATTGAAGCGCGCCGCCTGCAGGCCTACGACAAGATGGCAGTGTGGGAGCAGGACAGTTTCGGCCATATCGACTTCGATGCCGCCAGCCTGCGTCAGGCCAACCTCGGCCACATCGTCGAGAATCGAGTGATCCAGCTGGCGCTGCTTGAGGCGATTGAAGGTGCCAGCAATATCCAGTTGCTGACCCCCGCCAGAGCCAAGAGCCTGCAGAGCGGCCCGGCGGGCGCCCTGCTGCTTCTTGAAGATGGTCAGGCCATCTCGGCCAAACTGGTGGTGGCTGCCGATGGCGCCCACTCCTGGGTGCGCCGTCAGGCTGATATCCCGCTTACCAGCTGGGATTATGGCCACCACGCGCTGGTGGCGACGGTGCGCTGCGCCGAACCCCATGAGGCGGTGGCACGCCAGATCTTCACCCCGGATGGCCCGCTCGCCTTTTTGCCGCTGTGGCAGGAGAACCTCTGTTCCATCGTCTGGTCGCTGCCTGCGGCCCGCGCCGAGGCGCTCTGCACCTGCGATGACGAGCAGTTCAATCGCCAGCTTACCGCCGCCTTCGATGCCCGGCTCGGTCTGTGCAAGGTGGAGGGGCCGCGCAGCGCGATTCCTCTTACCGCCCGCTATGCCCGCGACTTTGCCCGCGAGCGGCTGGTGCTGGTGGGAGATGCCGCCCACACCATCCACCCGCTGGCGGGGCAGGGGGTCAACCTTGGCCTGCTGGATGCCGCCGCGCTGGCGGAGCAGATCTTGCAAAATCATGCCGCGGGTGAGGATATCGGCCTGCTCGCCAACCTGCGCAGCTACGAGCGCTGGCGCAAGAGCGAAGCGGCTCGCATGCTCGCTGCGATGGAAGGGCTCAAGCGGCTGTTCAGCGGGGCCAACCCGCTCAAGAAGCTGGTGCGGGGCGTCGGATTGCGCGCGGCCAATCTGCTGACGCCCTTCAAGGAGGGGGTGATCCGCGCCGCCATGGGGCTGGAGGGAGAGTTGCCCGCATTGGCCCGTCCTGACTGGGCTGTTGCTGCGACCAAGGGGAGTGCCATGCAGGCCAAGGGTGAAAAAAACTAATATTACTCGCCGTTTTTGACAACAAAAGTAATCCGACAAGGCTGATGACCCGTTTTGGGTGTCAGCCTTTAATTTTGCTCTGGAGCGAAACGTTTTTCTGCAAATTGTGACGAAACGGTAAAAATCAAAATTTAATCTCGCCTGAGTCGGCTTATAGCTGTTTTTATCACTGCATTTATCTTAGTGTCTGGAGTCAGTTTTACGGGAGGGGATTAGTTTTTTTTGAGCGGCACGCTCGCCTGCTTGTCATATAATCCGCTCCGTTCAAGGAATCCCTCTTGCCTGGCAAGGGCAGGAGCGAGCACACACTTTTGGATCCGGTCGCTTTTTGCTGCGCGCAGTGCAGTCAGATCGGCGGCGCGGGTCGCAAGGGTGGTCGCTACAGCGAAAAGGCTTTTTGCTAAGGAAAGAATGCGATGATCCAGACTACTGTACTGCATCCCAAACACCTGGAAGCCGGCGCCAAGATGGTGGACTTCCACGGTTGGGAAATGCCCATCAACTACGGCTCCCAGCTGGAAGAGCACCACGCGGTGCGCAGCGATGCCGGTATGTTCGATGTCTCCCACATGACCATCGTCGATTTGACCGGCGAACGGGTCAAAGCCTTTCTGCAACACCTGCTGGCCAACGACGTGGCCAAACTCACCGTCTCCGGCAAGGCCCTCTACAGCGGCATGCTCAATCCGGACGGCGGCGTGATCGATGACCTCATCACCTATTACCTGACTGATACCTTTTACCGGCTGGTGGTCAACTCCGCCACCCGCGAGAAGGATCTGGCCTGGATCCGCCATCACGCCATCGATTTCGATATCACAGTGACCGAGCGTCCCGAGCTTGCGATGATTGCGGTGCAGGGCCCCAACGCCAAGGTCAAGGCCGCAGCCGTGCTGAGCGCCGCTCAGCGTACCGCCGTGGTGGGGATGAAATCCTTCTTCGGCGTGCAGGCTGGCGATCTCTTTATCGCCACTACCGGCTACACCGGCGAAGATGGTTATGAAATCGTGGTGCCGCAAGAGAAAGCCTGCGAGCTGTGGCAAGCGCTGCTGGATAACGGCGTCGCCCCGTGCGGCCTCGGTGCCCGCGATACCCTGCGCCTCGAAGCGGGGATGAACCTCTATGGTCAGGATATGGACGAGTCAGTCTCTCCGCTGGCCGCCAACATGGCCTGGACCATCGCCTGGGAGCCGAGCGATCGCAATTTCATCGGCCGTGACGTGCTGGAAGCGCAGAAAGCGGGGGGCAACCAGCCCAAGCTGGTGGGTCTGGTGATGGAAGAGAAAGGGGTGCTGCGTGCCGGTATGCCCGTTACCTTCACTGCGGCAAACGGTGAGAAGCGGGAAGGTGTGATCACCTCCGGCTCTTTCTCCCCCACCCTGGGCTACAGCATCGCGCTGGCACGGGTGCCCCGTGATATCGGTGAACTGGCCGAGGTGGAGATCCGCAAGAAACTGGTCACCGTGAAGGTCACCAAGCCCGCTTTCGTCCGTAACGGCCAGAAGCTGGTTTAACATCGTCTTGGGGGAGGGGAGTGCCTCCCCCATCCCTTTTCATATTCGTTTTTAAACGCGACTCAAAGATCAAAGGAAGCACAAATGAGCCATATCCCGAGCGAACTGAAATATGCCACTTCCCACGAGTGGATCCGTGTTGAAGCCAACGGCGAGGCCGTGGTCGGTATCACCGAGCACGCCCAAGAGCTGCTGGGTGACATGGTGTTTGTCGAGCTGCCGGAAGTGGGCAAGCAGGTCAGTGCCGGTGACGACTGCGCCGTGGCCGAGTCGGTCAAGGCGGCCTCCGATATCTACAGCCCGGTGAGCGGTGAGATCATCGCCGTCAACGAAGAGCTGGAAGGGAGCCCCGAGCTGGTCAACTCCGACCCCTACAGCGCTGGCTGGCTGTTCCGCATCAAGCTCGATGACGAGAGCGAGCTGGCCAACCTGCTGGATGCCGAAGGCTACCAGAACGTGGTGGACGAAGAGTAATGCCCCCGGGCCCTGCCAACACAGCAGGGCCCCTTTGTATGACCGCCAGCTGGGCAAGCACCGGCCGGTGGAAGGGTGAAGTCGCCCGCGCCTACCGTTTGCTTGCCTGCTTTTGCCTGGGCAAACGGGCCGGTTCGCAACAAGGCGATCCCCTCTTGATGCTGCCGCAGCATCCGGTGCCGCACCCTGTCTGCGGGACCCAGAACATGAGTGGAGTCGGTATCAGCCGACGATCAGGAACATCAGGTCTTGGTTATCAGGATGTCATGCCAGGACTTATTTATCAGGAAATAGGGAAATGACCCAGTCACTGTTTGAACTCGAACAAAAACACGATTTTGTCCGCCGCCATATCGGCCCGGGCGAGGAAGAGCTGCGCCAGCTGCTGGCGACCGTCGGGGCCGAAAGCCTGGACGATCTGATTGCCCAGACCGTGCCCGCCGCCATTCGCCTGCCGGGCCCGCTCGGCATCGGTGCCGGCATGACCGAAGTGGAGGCGCTGGCCAAGCTCAGGGGCTATGCCGCCCAGAACAAGATTGCCAAGAGCTATATCGGCATGGGCTATCACGATACCCATGTGCCCCACGTCATTTTGCGCAACGTGCTGGAAAACCCGGGCTGGTATACCGCCTACACCCCGTACCAGCCCGAGCTGGCGCAGGGCCGTCTCGAAGCCCTGCTCAACTTCCAGCAGCTGACGCTGGATCTGACCGGCATGGATCTGGCAAGCGCCTCCCTGCTGGATGAAGCGACCGCCGCCGCCGAGGCGATGGCGCTGGCCAAGCGGATGGCCAAGTCAAAATCCAACCTCTTCTTCGTGGCCGATGATGTGCACCCGCAGGTGATCGACGTGGTCAAGGAGCGCGCGGTTCACTTCGGTTTCGACGTGGCGGTTGGCGCCGCGAGCGATGCGGTGAGCGAAGAGGTGTTTGGTGCCCTGTTCCAGTACCCCACCACCACCGGTGAGGTGAAAGATCTGCGCGCCCTGATTGCCGCCGTACAGGCCCAGAAAGGGCTGGCCTGCGTCAGCGCCGATCTGCTCTCCCTGCTGCTGCTCAAATCCCCAGGTGAGCTGGGCGCCGACGTGGTGTTGGGGTCCGCCCAGCGCTTTGGCGTGCCCATGGGTTACGGTGGCCCCCACGCCGCCTTCTTTGCCACCCGCGATGCCTACAAACGTTCCATGCCGGGTCGTATCATCGGTGTCTCCAAGGATGCCCGTGGCAAGGCTGCGCTGCGTATGGCGATGCAGACCCGCGAGCAGCATATCCGCCGCGAGAAGGCCAACTCCAATATCTGTACCGCACAGGTGCTGCTGGCCAATATGGCGAGCTTCTACGCCGTTTACCACGGTCCGGTAGGGCTGAAAACCATCGCCTCCCGCGTGCACCGTCTCACTACCATTCTGGCGCTTGGCCTCAAGGCCAAGGGTGTGGCCCTCAAGCATGCCAGCTGGTTCGATACCCTGACCGTGCTGACGGCAGATAAAGCAGCACTCATTGCCAAGGCTGAAGCTAATGGCATCAACCTGCGTGCAGACCTCGACGGTGCGGTAGGGGTCTCCCTCTCTGAAACCACCACTCGCGGCGATGTGGCCGAGTTGTTCGATCTGTTCCTCGGTCAAGGCCATGGCTTGGATATCGAGGCACTCGACAAGGCGGCCCAGACCCATCACGCCATCCCGCAGGATCTGCTGCGCACCGACGCCGTGCTGACCCACGAGGTGTTCAACAAGTACCACTCCGAAACCGAGATGCTGCGTTATATCCACCGTCTCGAAGCAAAAGATCTGGCGCTTAACTACGCCATGATTTCCCTGGGTTCTTGCACCATGAAGCTCAACGCTACCGCCGAGATGATCCCGGTGACCTGGCCCGAGTTTGGCAAGCTGCACCCGTTCGCCCCGCTGGCGCAGGCCAAGGGCTATCAGCTGCTGCTGGCCGACCTCGAAAACTGGCTGGTGAAGGTGACTGGTTACGATGCGGTCTGCATGCAGCCCAACTCCGGGGCGCAGGGTGAGTACGCGGGTCTCTTGGCCATCAAGAAGTACCACGAATCCCGCGGCGAGGGGCATCGCGACATCTGCCTCATTCCGGCTTCTGCCCACGGCACCAACCCGGCCTCTGCCCAGATGGCGGGGCTCAAGGTGATCGTCACCGCCTGTGACAAGTCCGGCAACGTGGATCTCGACGACTTGCGCGCCAAGGCCGCCGAGGCGGGGGATCAGCTCTCCTGTCTGATGGTGACCTACCCCTCCACCCACGGGGTGTATGAGGAGACCATCAAGGAGGTGTGCGACATCGTTCACCTGCACGGTGGTCAGGTCTATCTGGACGGCGCCAATATGAACGCGCAAGTTGGATTGACGGCACCGGGCTTTATCGGGGCGGACGTCTCTCACCTCAACCTGCACAAGACCTTTGCCATTCCTCACGGCGGTGGCGGCCCGGGCATGGGCCCCATCGGTGTGAAGAAGCATCTGGCACCGTTCGTGGCTGGTCACGCCGTGGTCAAGACCGACAAGGAGAGCCGTAACAACGGCGCCGTGTCGGCTGCACCGTTCGGTTCGGCCAGCATCCTGCCCATCAGCTGGATGTATATCGCCATGCTGGGTGACGAGGGGCTGAAGAGATCCACTCAGGTGGCTATCCTCAACGCTAACTATCTGGCCAAGAAGCTGGGTGAATCCTTCCCGGTGCTCTATTCCGGCCGCAACGGTCGGGTGGCCCACGAGTGCATTCTAGATATTCGCCCACTCAAGGAGGCTTCCGGCATCAGCGAGATGGACGTGGCCAAGCGGCTGATGGACTACGGCTTCCACGCGCCGACCATGAGCTTCCCGGTGGCGGGCACCCTGATGGTCGAGCCGACCGAATCGGAATCCAAGCGCGAGCTGGATCGCTTCGTCGAGGCGATGACTTCCATTTGCGCCGAGATTGCCAAGGTGCAGGAGGGGCAGTGGAGCCTCGCCGACAACCCGCTGGTCCATGCGCCGCACACCCAGGATGATGTGATGGATGCAGAGTGGAATCGTGGCTACAGCCGCGCCGAGGCGGTCTTCCCGTCCGAGGCGGTACGCGCTGCCAAACTGTGGCCGTCAGTCAACCGCATTGACGACGTCTACGGCGATCGCAACCTGTTCTGTGCCTGTATCCCGACCGAGGATTACGCCAAGTAAGCGGCGTCTAGGAGCAACAGTTAAGCCGTATAAACAACAGGGCCACCCAGACGGGTGGCCCTTCGTTTACATGGACTTTATCTGCATGTTGCTATCCGAATGTCCGGCTTAAGTCCTTGAGCTGGCTCGCTTTGCTCTGCAAGTTGGCACTGGTTTCACTGACCTGATCGATTTTGAGACTGTTATCGTGAGAGAGCGAGGATATCTGGTTGATATTGCGACTGATCTCCTCGATGACCGCTTGTTGCTCGGTGGCCGCGGCGGTGATCTGGTTGGAGAAATCAGAGACCTTGTCTATCTCGACCACAACCTGATTCAGGTTGCCGGTGCTTGCCCGGGTGGTGGCGAGGCAGGCGTTGGTTCTGGTCACATTGAGATGCATCATCTCTTTCCATCCCCCCAGGGTTTGCTGGATATGGCCAATGCTGTTCTGGATCTGCTCTGTCGCCTTGTGGGTTCTGGTCGACAGGCTGCGAACCTCGTCCGCCACCACTGCAAAGCCGCGCCCCTGATCGCCTGCCCGTGCGGCTTCGATGGAGGCATTGAGCGCCAGCAGGTTGGTTTGATCCGCAATGCCGCGAATTTCGCTCATGATGGTGCCGATCCGCTCGGATTCGCTCGCCAGCTCAACGGCTGACTGGAAGGCTTGCTCCGCCTGGGTGGCCAGCGCCGACATCTCTTCTCCTGCTTCCGAAAGCTGGGTGCTGGTGGTGATGCAGTGGCGGCGGGCCTCTTCGATCTGGCTGTTGCTGTCTTGAATATTGCGGTTAATCTCCTCGGCGGCCGAGGCCATCTGGGTGACGGCGGTGGCAATCTGCTGGATCTGCGTGTCTTGCGAAGAGATATCCTGGCTGGCCAGCGAGGCGGAGCCGCGCAGGTCATTGGCCATGGCATTGAGCGAAGCCGTGGTGTCATCCACCCGGCCGAGCACGGTACGGATCTTCGCTTGCCCGAGCTTGATATGGAAATCGGCGATGCTGTGGGGGGCATCCCCCGAGAAGATAAGGCGGCTGATGCTGTCGTAATCCTGCTCGAGCTGCTGCAAGAATCGCGGCGTGAGGAAGAGAGGGTGGCGATTGAACCAGATTGTTGCCAAGAGGGGAATGATGACCCAGAGCGCCCGCAGCGGTGAGAGCAGCCAGACCGCGCTGATCACGCTGACGAGCAGCAGGGGGATGGTCATCATGGCCGGTGTGAGTTGACGCAGGCCCATGTGAATGGCAGAGCCGGTTTCACGGGCTTTAAGGGTTTTGTACATCTTGCTGGCACGCGCTTTGTGCTCTGCTGCGGGACGGCAGCGGACGGATTGGTAACCCACCATCTTGCCATCTTCATAAATCGGGGTGACATAGGCATCAACCCAATAATAACGACCATCTTTGCAGCGGTTTTTTACCATGCCTCGCCATGGTTTGCCTGCCTGCAGGTGGGCCCAGAGATCGGCAAACGCTGCCTTGGGCATGTCGGGGTGGCGCACCAGATTGTGATGCTGCCCCAACATCTCTTCCAGGCGATAGCCTGCCACCTGACAAAACGCCGGATTGGCGTAGGTGATGTCCCCTTTGAGGTCGGTCGTCGATACCAACTGGATATCGTCGGCAAATTCAACCTCGGTATCTGTGGTGTGAAGCGAGCTGGTTACCATGATCAGGCTCCGGTTTCGGCGTAACGGAATACTTCGTTTGAGTATGGCAGAGGATGTTCATTTATTATGTTGTTGCACATTAACTCTTGTGCTACTGCGTGGGGACGGGATGGGTCTCACATTTTTACAGTACGGTTCGGCGAGGGGAGGCAAGCCATGTCACATGGCCCGGAGAGCAGCAAACCCTCATCCTTTGGCTGTCTCAAATTGACTGCCGTACGGAATAAACAAACGCCGATCATCCGATCGGCGTTTGTCTATGAGGTGCCGGATGGTTTCACACTCGGCTGCTTTGGCATTTTGCCTGTTTAAAGATGGGCGACTTAAAACAACAGTTGTGTCAGGTAGCCCATCAGGATCGCCATGCCGAGGATCACGGTAAGGAAGGCCGCAATCATCGGGGTTCTGAACATGGATTTGAGCAGGACCACCTCGGTCAGGCTGGCGCCGGCACTGCCGATGATCAGCGCCATGACGGCGCCCATCCCCATCCCTTTGCCCAGCAGCACCGATGCCAGCGGGATTACGGCCTCGGCACGGATGTAGAGCGGGATCCCGACGATGGCGCTGAATGGAATGGCCAGCGGGTTGTCGGCGCCGGCATGGGCGGCGATCCACTCGGCCGGAATAAAACCGTAAATAAACGAGCCAATGAGCACCCCCAGCAGCAGGAAGGGCAATACCGCTTTGAACTGCTGCCAGGCATCGAGGCGAGCTTTGACCCAGGCGGTGGGGAGCTGTGGTGCTCTGGTCAGGGCTGCCGTGCCATCGCCGCAGCAGGAGAGGGTGGCCTGTTCTGCCATCTCTGGTTGCGGTGCCGGGCAGCACGCCGCCCCATTGAGTGGTTTGATTGCGCGAATGGCACTGCGTTGGTTGTCACTGCAATGTGCTTGAGTGGTGGTGCGGGTCGCCGGGCCACAGCCGCTACCGCAAGAGGGGGTGGCCTCTTTGGGGTCGATGACATGGCGCTCGAATCCCAATCTGTCGAGCAGCATGCTCGCCATGACGGAGACGCTGGCGGCGATCACGGCGTAGAGCAGGGTCACTTTCCAGCCAAAGGTGGCCCACATCAAGCCGACGATGATGGGGTTCAGCAGTGGTGAGATAAACAGGAAGGTGAGGGTGGGGCCAAAGCCAGCCTTGGCCGAGAGCAGCCCTCTCAGCATGGGGATGGTGGAGCAGCTGCAAAAGGGGGTGACGGCGCCGAGCAGGGCCGAGAGCAGATAGCCCTTGCCATGTCTCGCCCCCAGCATCCGCTGGATCTTCTCGTCGGGGATCTTCTGACGGATCAGGCTGACCCCGGCGCTAATGACCAGAAACAGCACCGACAGCTCGACAGCCAGAAACAGGAACATCTGGGCTGCATCGGTCAGCATGGTTAACCACTCATTCATTGTCGTATCCTCACTTGGTTTCTATATTTCCAAAATAATCGAAATGAATGGCCGGTCAAGATATTTCTGGTATTATCGAAATATCACATTCGTGGAGGGCGCAGAGATGCAACTGGAAGAGGTCGCCAAGGCATTGAAAGAGCTGGGTCATCCGACCCGGCTGTTTATCTTCAAGCATCTGGTCAAGGCGGGAGAGCAGGGGCTGCCGGTGGGGGAGCTGCAAAAGCAGCTGGTGATCCCCGCTTCCACCCTCAGCCACCATATCGCGGCGCTGGTCTCGGTGGGGCTGGTGAAGCAAAACCGGGAGAGTCGCACCCTGCTTTGCGTCTCTCAATACGCGGTGTTGGAGGAGATCATCGCCTTTTTCCGCGACGAATGTTGCGTCAACAGCCCGGAGCATCGGCAAGATCAAAGGCAAGAGCTGCCTTCCTGAGGGCTATGGCTGCTAGTAGTGCTGCGCGCAATAAAAAAACGCCGATCATGCGATCGGCGTTTTGCATTGTTTTTCTCAGCTACGGGCATTAACCCAGATTGGCTGCGACCTTGCTTTGGGCTTGTCCTTTGCGCTTGATGACAAAGCCAATGCCCAGTACCACCAGCCAGGCGGGGATCAGTTCGACCGAGATGCGGAAATCGGGGGTCATATACATGATCACCAGAATACCGGCCATAAACGCGAGGCAGAGGTAGTTGCCGAAGGGGTACCAGAACGCCTTGAACTTGGGCTGGACGCCTTCTGCGACCTTGGCCTTGCGGAACTTGAGGTGCGCGAGGCTGATCATCGCCCAGTTGATCACCAGTGCGGAGACCACCAGCGCCATCAGCAGACCGAACGCTTTGCCCGGCATCAGGTAGTTGATCAGCACGCAGAGCAGGGTGGCGATGGCCGAGACCGAGAGGGCAACCAGTGGCACGCCGCTCTTGTTGGTCTTGAGCAGGGCTTTCGGGCCGTTGCCCTGTTTGGCCAGACCGAACAGCATCCGGCTGTTGCAGTAGACGCAGCTGTTGTAGACCGACAGTGCCGCCGTCAGCACCACGATGTTGAGTACGGTGGCGACCAGATTGCTGTCCAGAGCGTGGAAAATCATCACGAACGGGCTGCCGCCTTCCACCACTTTACCCCAGGGGTAGAGGGACATCAGGATAGCCAGGGCGCCGATGTAGAAGATGAGGATACGGTAGATCACCTGATTGGTGGCCTTGGGAATGCTCTTCTCGGGATTGTCCGCTTCGGCGGCGGTAATACCGACCAGCTCCAGACCGCCAAAGGAGAACATGATCACCGCCATCGCCATCACCAGACCGCTGATGCCGTTGGGGAAGAAACCGCCCTGAGCCCACAGGTTGGTGACGCTCGCCTCAGGGCCGCCGGCACCGGAGATGAGCAGATAGCCGCCAAAGCCAATCATGCCGATGATGGCAACCACCTTGATGATGGCGAACCAGAACTCCATCTCGCCAAACGCTTTGACGTTGGAGAGGTTGATGGCGTTGATCAGCACGAAGAAGAAGGCTGCCGACATCCAGGTCGGGATCTCGGGCCACCAGTACTGGACATAGATGCCCACTGCGGTCAGCTCGGCCATGCTCACCAGCACGTAGAGCACCCAGTAGTTCCAGCCGGACGCAAAACCGGCAAACTCACCCCAGTATTTGTAGGCAAAGTGGCTGAATGAACCGGCTACCGGCTCTTCCACCACCATTTCACCGAGCTGGCGCATGATCAGGAAGGCGATAAAGCCGCCGATGGCATAACCCAGCAGGACTGAGGGGCCTGCCATCTTGATGGTTTGGGCAATGCCCAGAAAGAGGCCGGTGCCGATGGCGCCGCCCAAAGCAATCAACTGAATGTGGCGGTTTTTAAGGCCGCGCTTCAGCTCCTCACCGTCTTGTTTCAAATCCATGGGTCTGTCCTTACGTCTCTGTTGTCTCTGGTCGGTGTTGGGCTCATCCTGAGCAGGCCGCATTGCGTAGCCAAAACCTGACGAAAGCTGTATTTATTTCGTTACGATATGCCATTTTCAATTTTTACTGTTGGCTGGCAACCGAAGCAGAATAGTGATAATCCGCCATGAATGCACCTGTTTTCCATCTCTAATGGCCGTCTTTTGTACCAAAGGCAGCTTTTTCATGATATGCAGAGGCTTCTTGGTAGTTTTTGGTTGATGTTTGTGCAATCGAATTCTGTTTTATTGACATTTTGTCTTGTTGGTGTGCTTTTGTGGTGCCAAGCCACAAATGGATGCAAATGATGCCAAACAAGCGAGAGTACAGGGAAGAGTGCAGGGAGTTGGAGTACAGAAAGCGCGAAAGCGTGCTGCAACAAGGGGTTGCCCAGGGTGTACTGGTGGCGCTCTGGTTAGGGATTGCCGCCAGTCCGCTGTTGTTGCTGGTGGCCGCTACCATGCTGCTGGGCTGGCTCTCGCTCGGTGATCATGGGTTGCTGCACTACTGGCAGCCGCTGTTGCTGATTGGTGGGGTAACGGGGGCGCTCGTTGGCGGCTGGCTGGCGGAGCGGGTTCGCCTGCGCCACGGTTTGCTGGCCTTCTATGCCCGGTTGATGAACAACCCTGAGCTCAATCGTTAGTTAACGCTGGCTGTTTGCCGAGCGCAGCAGAACGGAATCGAATAGCGGCTAACTGGCAGCAGGTGACAAGGGCACAACGCCAAGGTCGACAAGAAGAGGGATAAGCATTTGTGGTGCTTATCCCTTTTTTATCCACGCTTTTCACTGTCATCGATGTGAATTGCAGTTCGCCACAGCTGACTTTCGCCGCGACACTGTAATTTTTATCTTTTGTTGATGCTGATAGCTGTCAAGCTGGCTTAACAGAGCTGGCGGCGCAGACCGGTCGCCTCGAGGACCTTGGCGCTGATCTCCTCCACCGAGTGGGAGCTGGTATCCAGGAAGCGGATCGCCTCCTGGCGAAACAGTCGCTCCACGCAGGCCAGCTCCTGCTCGCACTGTTCGATGGAGGAGTAGCGGCTGTTGGCACGGCGCTGGTTACGGATCTCGTGCAGCCGCTGCGGCGCTATGGTGAGGCCAAACAGCTTGTGACGGTTGGCCTTGAGGGGGGCGGGCAGCTCCAGCATCCCCATGTCCTGCTCGATAAAGGGGTAGTTGGCGGCGCGAATGCCAAACTGCAGCGCCAGATAGAGGCTGGTGGGGGTCTTGCCGCAGCGGGAGACCCCGATCAGGATGATGTCCGCCTCATCGTACTCTTTGGTGGTGATGCCATCGTCGTTGGCCAGTGCGAAGTTGACCGCCTCGATGCGATCGTCATAGAGCTTGCGGTTCTCCATGCCGTGGGTGCGGTGGAGGCGGGGCTCGGCTTTGACCCCCAGCTCCTGCTCCAGCGGGCTGACGAAGGTATTGAGAAAGTCGTGGCCGCACGCCTCCGATTTCAGTACCTCTTCCCGTACCAGCGGGTCGACGATGGTGTGAAACAGGATGGGGCGTACCCCGGTCTGGCGGAACTGCTCGTCGATCCGCATCCGTACCTGACGCGCCTTCTCCTGTGTCTCCACAAAGGGGATAGTGATCTGCTCGAAGGCCAGCGGAAACTGGCTCAATACCGCGTGACCGAACACTTCGGCGGTGATGGCGGTTCCGTCTGAAACATAAAATACGGTGTGCACGTAGGGCTCCTGTGATACCGCGGGTGGGGTCGCATGGGGTAAGGGGTGAGAAGTATCTCCCGAAACCATACCAGTTTTGTCAACCGGTCTGCTGTGCCCAAGTTGTGAAGTGGCTTGCAAACCTGAATCGTTATCTTTTTGTGTCGCCATTGTAGAATGTTCCGGTCATTCGACCATCCCCAACGCTTGCTCGGGGATTTTTTTGAAAACCAATAGAAAACGTTTTCATGGTCGTTGGCAACAGAAGAAACAGACAATAACGCACCTGACTTACCCATAACCTCATCGATTAAATCGGGCGCACGAGGTGCTATGGCATCGGTGCCCACCAACCTGGAGACATCCAAGTGCAACAGTACGTGCTCTGGTACGAACAACTCGGAATGCAGGACGTAGAACGAGTTGGCGGCAAGAACGCATCCCTTGGCGAGATGATCAGCAACCTCTCTGGCGCCGGCGTATCCGTGCCGGGGGGCTTTGCCACCACCGCCTTTGCGTTTAACGAGTTTCTGGAGTCAAGCGGCCTCAACGGCAAGATCCACCATCTGCTCGACAATCTCGACGTGGACGATATCGCCGCCCTTAACCGGGCCGGTCAGCAGATCCGCGACTGGGTGATCGAAGCCCCGTTCCAGCCCGAGCTGGAGCAGGCGATCCGGATTGCCTATGAGAAGTTGAGTGCAGGCTTGGGTGATGGCATGAGTGCCTCGTTTGCGGTGCGCTCCTCCGCCACCGCCGAGGATATGCCGGACGCCTCCTTTGCCGGTCAGCAGGAGACCTTCCTCAACGTACGTGGCATCGATGCCGTCATGATGGCGGTCAAGCATGTGTTTGCTTCCCTGTTCAACGATCGCGCCATCTCCTATCGGGTGCATCAGGGCTACGACCACAAGGGTGTTGCCCTCTCGGCCGGGGTGCAGCGGATGGTGCGCTCGGATCTCGCCTCCTCCGGCGTCATGTTTACTCTGGATACCGAGTCCGGCTTCAACGACGTGGTCTTTATCACAGGAGCCCATGGTCTTGGCGAGATGGTAGTGCAGGGAGCGGTCAACCCGGATGAGTTCTATGTGCACAAGCCGACTCTCAAGGGGGGCCGCCCGGCGGTGGTACGCAAGACCCTCGGCTCCAAGCTTATCAAGATGACCTACTCGGACGATGCCGGTCACGGCCGTCAGGTGAAGATTGTCGACACCAATGAGGCCGAGCGTAGCCGCTTCTGCATCAGCGATGAGGAGGTGATGGCGCTGGCGAAACAGGCCCTCATCATCGAGCAGCATTATGGCCGCCCGATGGATATCGAGTGGGCCAAGGATGGTCAGGATGGCCAGCTCTATATCGTGCAGGCCCGCCCGGAAACCGTGCGCAGCCGCCAGGAGGCCAACACCCTCGAACGTTTTGCCCTCAAGCAAGCAGGCAAGGTGTTGATCGAGGGGCGGGCCATCGGCCACAAGATTGGCGCGGGTCCGGCGCGGGTCATCTCCTCCATCAGCCAGATGGACGAAGTGCAACCCGGCGACGTGCTGGTCACCGACATGACCGACCCGGACTGGGAGCCCATCATGAAGCGGGCCTCCGCCATCGTCACCAACCGGGGTGGCCGCACCTGTCACGCCGCCATTATCGCCCGCGAGCTGGGCATTCCGGCAGTGGTGGGCTGTGGCAACGCTACGGATCATATTCAGCCGGGCCAGCGGATCACCGTGTCCTGCGCGGAAGGGGATACCGGTTTTATCTATGACGGCGAGCTGGACTTCGACGTGGCGGTGACCGAGGTGGGCAATATGCCGCGCCTGCCCATCAAGATCATGATGAACGTCGGCAACCCGGACCGCGCTTTCGACTTTGCCCAGTTGCCCAATGCCGGGGTAGGGCTGGCGCGCCTTGAATTCATCATCAACCGGATGATCGGGGTGCACCCCAAGGCGCTGCTGGAGTTTGACCAGCAAACGCCAGAGCTCAAGGCCACCATCGGCAAGATGATCGCCGGTTACGACAGCCCGCGTGAGTTCTATGTGGCCAAGCTGACCGAGGGGATCGCGACTCTGGGGGCCGCCTTCTGGCCGGAGCGGGTGATCGTGCGGATGTCGGATTTCAAGTCCAACGAGTACGCCAACCTGGTGGGCGGTCGTGGCTACGAGCCCCACGAGGAGAACCCGATGATCGGTTTTCGTGGCGCATCCCGCTACATCGCTGATAGCTTCCGCCCCTGCTTTGCCCTCGAGTGCGAGGCGATCAAGCGGGTGCGCGATGTGATGGGGTTGACCAACGTCGAGGTGATGATCCCCTTCGTGCGTACCGTGGGCGAGGCGGAGCAGGTGATCGACATCCTGGCCGAGAACGGTCTGCGCCGCGGCGAGCGGGGGCTCAAGGTGATCATGATGTGCGAGATCCCGAGCAATGCCCTGTTGGCAGACAAGTTCCTCGAGCACGTGGATGGCTTCTCCATCGGTTCCAACGACATGACCCAGCTCACCCTTGGGCTGGATCGGGATTCCGGGCTGATTGCCCACCTGTTCGACGAGCGTAACGAGGCGGTCAAGGCACTGCTGTCGATGGCGATCCAGGCAGCGCGCAAGGCGGGCAAGTACGTGGGGATCTGCGGTCAGGGCCCATCCGATCACCCGGACTTCGCCGCCTGGCTGGTGGAGCAGGGGATCGATTCGGTGTCTCTCAACCCCGATACCGTGGTCGATACCTGGCTCTATTTGGCGGAGCAGTATGACGGTAAATTAAAGTAGTGAAACGCGGCCGCTAGTTTGCACAGTCGTTAATTAGAACAGCAGTTACGGCTTTAATATCATGATGCAACAATACCAGTCAGGTCTATCTGACTGGTATTGTTTTTAGCCATTTTCTGTACCTAGTGAAACATCTATTTGGTTGTCATAGCTTGAGTTTCAGTTGAGCGACATTGATGTCGGTGGATTGCTTTTTTATAACTTCCGTTGTTTTTAAACCATATCTATTGAATGAATATCTTATATGGCCTCAATTGGGGTGCCTTTAAGTTGTTGATATTTAAGTTAAAGAAGTTCCTTTCGATTTAATTCAATAGTGTCGGGTATTCACCTTCCAGCAGATACATTTTTGCAACAGTTGTTCTCTCCGATGAGCTCTATGTTCTATCCATTAAGATCTGTCACCTTGGAGCAATGGATATGCGTACCCAAATCATCGACAAGTCCGTGGTTGTCTCAGCTATAGAAGGCAATGTGGAGATTGTGCTGGCTGATGGAAGCAGCCGCCCTCTGCAAAAAGGGGAAATTCTCCAACCCGGAGCCAAGTTGACCATAGCGGATGATGCAAAGCTGGCTCTTTCCCCTTATGACGATACTCCAGCATCGGATGTACCGGCAGGTTCCGAGTCGGCTGAACCAGCTCAACCGCAAGTGGCGGCTAGCCAGGAAGGCGCTCCTTCAGATATTGCCGCATTGCAAGAATCGATTCTGCAGGGCGTTGACCCGACTCAAAACTTTGAGGCTTCTGCTGCTGGTGGGGCTCCTGCTGCCGGTGGGGGCGGTGGTATTGGTGGGGTTGCGGGGACCAGTGGTAATGGTGGTTTCGTAACAATTGATCGAACAGGCGATGCCACGATAGCGGCTGCAGGGTTTGATACCACCTACGATACGGTCGCTGTCATCAATGAAAATCAGGCCGAAGATTTGATTCTTGAAAATCAGCTTGATGATTTGGGCGAAACCGCCGTGACCCTGGAAGACACTCAGGTCAGTGGGAATTTGCTCGACAATAGTACCAATCCAGATGGACCCGCTGATGCCTCTATCGTTTCATATGACTGGGGTATCAATATTGGAGTCCCTGCCGGTGTTGCTGCCACCATTACCGGAGTGGGCACGCTGATCATCAATCCGGATGGGAGCTATACCTTCACTCCTGCGCCTAATTATGATGGCGCAGCTCCCCCGGTGAACTATCAGGTAACTGATGGCCAGGATACAGTGACTTCAACACTCGTTATCTCCATTACTCCGGTAGATGAGGAGGTTAGCCTTGATGGGCTTACTCTGGAAGGGGGAGAGGTGTTGGTCAGTGATGCCAACCTGGCGGATGGTTCAACCCCCGATGCGACAGTGTTGACTCAAGGTGGCGTGTTTACCTTCAACGCTCCTGACGGCGTGCAAAGCCTTACGCTGGGCGGCGTGCTACTCGTCAGCAACGGCCAGCTCATCACCGGATTCCCTCAGGCGATCCCCAGCCAGTTGGGTAATCAGCTGATTGTGACAGGTATTAACTTCAACGTTGTCACCGGAACAGGAAGTGTTAGCTACAGCTACACCCTGAACGACAACGAGGCGCACCCGACGGCGAATGGCAACAACAGCCTGTTTGAAGACTTCGCGGTGAGCCTGGTGGACAGCGATGGGGACTCGGCGACGAACACCCTGAGCGTGCAGATAGTGGATGATGTACCGACGGCGGTGAACGACACCAATGGCACGGCGAGCGAAAACAGCGTCACCCTCACCGGCAACGTCATTACCAACGACGTGCAGGGGGCGGATGGTGCGGCGGTGACTGCGGGCACTTTGCCCGGGACCTACGGCAGCTTGGTGCTCAATGCCAACGGCACCTACACCTACACCCTCGACCCGGCAGACCCGCAATTTGTGGCGCTGCCGGGCGGGGCGACGGGGAGTGAAGTGTTCACCTACACCCTGACCGATGCGGACGGGGATGTGAGCACGGCGACCCTGACCCTGGCCATCAGGAACGACGATGACGGGGTGACCATCACCAACCTCATTGCGCAAGGTGAGGGGGGGGATGCCATCGTGTACGAAGATGATCTGCTGGCAGGGCGCGGCGACATTGAGTCGGCGGGGTCGGACAGCAGCAAGGAGTCGACCACGGTGCCCGGCAGCTTCACCATCAGCGCACCGGATGGGGTGCAGACCCTGAGCGTGGGGGGTATCAGCCTGGTGAGTGGTGGCGTGGTAGTCAGCCTGCCGCAGAGCGTGACCACACCGTTGGGCAACACCTTGACCATCACCGGGTACAACTCGGCGACCGGGCTGGTGAGCTACAGCTACACCCTGAACGACAACGAGGCGCACCCGACGGCGAATGGCAACAACAGCCTGTTTGAAGACTTCGCGGTGAGCCTGGTGGACAGCGATGGGGACTCGGCGACGAACACCCTGAGCGTGCAGATAGTGGATGATGTGCCGGTACAGCCTGTCGAACTCAACATGAGGGTCGAGGAGCTCTCGAATCCTGGGGTTAACCTGATGATCATATTGGATACCTCGGGCAGCATGGACTTCGATGCAGAGGCGTCTGGGTTTATTACCCGTATGGCCGTGGCCAAGACCTCCATTATGAAACTGATCAACGACTATGACGATCTGGGCAATGTCATGGTCAGACTGGTGGGGTTTGCCAGCACGGCGACCACCAACTTCCTCGGGTCCGGCGAGATTTGGCTGACGGCGGCCGAGGCGCTCGATGTGATCGATGACATCACGGATTATTTGGGCAACGGGGGAACCGACTATGACGATGCGCTGCTCAAGGCCATGTCTGCCTATGATTCGGCAGGAAGGATCATTGGAGGAGAAAACGTGCTCTACTTTCTTTCCGATGGGGAGCCGACCGAGAGCACCAGTTGGCCGGGCGTGGCAGGATCTGGAAGCAATGGCATTAATTTGGCCGAGCAGACCGAGTGGCAAAACTTCCTGACCGACAATGAGATCAAGGCCTATGCCCTTGGTATGGGGGGCGGTGCGTCGTCGACAGCATTGGAGCCCATCTCCTACAACGGCGCCACCGGAGCTGAGCAGCCAGCCATCATAGTGACGGATCTGAGCCAGCTGGCCGGCACCCTCTCGGGGACTGTGCAGGTGCCGACCACAGGCAATCTGCTGGTCGATGCCGGCGTGGAGTTTGGCGCCGATGGACCGGCTGACTTGCCCATCACCAGCATCTCCCACGATGCAGATGGCAATCCGGCGACGCCGGATGTCGTCTACACCACGGCATACACCGGTTATAACCCCGTGACCCAGGTGCTGACCATTCCAACCCATGGTGGGGGCACCCTCTCGGTCAATCTGCTGACAGGGGCTTACAGCTACAGCCTGTCGCTGGATGTGGCTGATGACTACACCGAGACCTTCCATTACACCATCAGCGACGCCGACGGGGATGTGAAGACAGGGGTGCTGAACCTGATCACGACAGACTCCAGTGACGTTACCGTCTATGACAACAGCAACGAGGCATTGGTGTACGAGCTCCCTGGGCCGGGGGCAACGACGACCACGATGCTGGCGGATTTCGAAGACATTACCAACTCATCCAATAGCGGGAGTGGGTATAACCCCTGGATTTATGACACATCAGAGACAGGTATCAGCGTGATCGATCTGGGGGGACGCACGATAGCCAGCGCCATTGTGAACAATGGCGACAAGTGGATAGTCAGTACCCAGGGCGGGACAGGTCTTTCCAACCTGGATGCCACGGTCAACACCAGCAGTGATGAGTTGCGGCTGGTCGATAACAATGGCGCATCGGCGGGGGGCGTCGAGATGCTGACGCCGGAGTTCGTGACCAGCGCAAGCGGTACCACTACCCTCAGCTTCGATTACGACAGGGCCAATGTGAACAACAACGATGTGGTGACCTGGAGCCTGTACAAGTTTGATGGTAGCAGCTGGGTACAGCAGACCGGCACGGGTTACAGCGGTTTCCTGTCGACGGATCCGGGCTCTACCACCAGCCTTACCACGGGCAATCTCGAGGCGGGCACTCGTTATCGCGTCTACTTCTCTGTGCTCGATGGTGGTAGCAGTAGTGACTCTCGCCTGGAGCTGGACAACATTAGGCTCAACGTCACGACGGCCATTGCCATCATGGCCGCCCAGGGCAATGTGCTGACGGATCCCAACCATAATCCGAACAGCAGCGATCCCTGGGGAGCGGTCGATGCACTGGGCAGCGAGGTCTCTGTGCTCAAGATCTGGAATGGCAGCAGTTACAGCACTGTGACCACCAGTCAGACGGTGGCCGGGCTCTACGGCACCCTCGAGATCCACAGCGATGGAGACTATACCTATACTCCGAACTCAAACCTCAGCGGTGTCGGTCAGTCCGATGTGTTCACCTATCAGGTGATGCAAAACGACGGGGATCAGGACACCGCCCAGCTGACTATCAACATCGGCTCCACGGCTGCGGCCGCACAGGTTCCCATCGAGGGTACCAGTGGCAACGATGTGCTCAACGGTACGGCGGGCAATGATGTGCTGCTCGGCCATGAGGGTAATGACACCATTCATGGCAACGGAGGTAGTGACCATATCGAAGGTGGGGCTGGCAACGATAATCTGTTCGGTGATCCAGGCAATGATGTGTTGCTGGGAGGGGAGGGCGTCGATGTGCTAGATGGTGGCATAGGTGATGACACTCTGATAGGCGGTCTGGGTGCGGATGCCCTAACTGGTGGTTCGGACAGCGACACCTTCAAGTGGGTTACGGGTGATGCGGATGGCGGTATTGACCGCATTACTGATTTCGCCAAAGGAAGCGGTGGCGATATTCTCGATATATCCGCAGTGCTGGATGTGTCTACGGGTGCCCAGGCTGACACATTGGCGACTTACTTAAACTTCACGTTTGACAGTGCCAATAATCGAACAGTATTGACCATAGACAGCAATGGTACGACGGGGGGGAGTCAGGTTAATCAGACGGTTTACTTTGAGGGCGTTGATCTGACGGGAGGAAGCGCAGATCAACAGGCCATAATTAATAGTTTGCTGGTGAACTTGAAGGTTGATGATTAACCTGCTTGGGCTGGGCTGGGCTGGGCTGGGCTGGGCTGGGCTTGCCTGGCCCCTGTTTTTTCCCTAAGGGGATGGATAAGATAGCGGTAGTAGAGGAGAGGGGTAATCATGCAGTCATTCAACTGGGTCGACATTGATGGCATCCGTTATAGCTGGGATGGGCAGGGGAACATTACCTGCGCAGGCCAGTTTGGCTATCAGGCCTCGATCGCGGGGGATCGGCTGGATGGGATGGAGATTGAGAATGAGGCCGGTGATGTAGCGGGCTCGCTCTATGTTGATTTCGCTGCGGCCTCTATCACTTATGTGCCGGTCATGGATACCGAGTCTGCCCATAACATGATTCTGGTTGGCCATCATCAGGGGCAGCAGGAGTATCCGCTGGCCAGTTTTCACTCTCCGTTGTTGCAAGATTTGCTAGGACCATCTGATACCATCCCTTGGTCTGCGATGGAGGAGGATAGTGGTGGCACCAATATCGGACAGGCGGTGCAAGGACACGTTCTGTCGTGGGACTCGTTCCATTTCGATGATGAGGTGTTGGTCTGTGGCGCGGCTCCTGCGCTGGATATGGCAAACCAGAGCCAGGATCCCGGCAGCATGGTCACCATTAGTCTCGATCTGACCAATCAGATACTGGATCAGCTCCCCCCCTTGCACGATATATGAATCCCGTAGCTGCACGGGCATAATGGCCTCAATCTTTCCGATTGAGGTTTTTTTCTATGTGGCGTCCCCTTCTTACTCTTTCCGCTCTGGTTGTCAGTGCTCCGCTGCTGGCGATTGAAGTGCCGCAAGCGCCCCATCTGGTGGTGAGTGGTTATGCCGAGCAGAAGACCGAACCCGATATGCTCACCCTCAATGTGGCGGTGAGTGCACTGGATAAGCAGGGCCTCAAGGCCAAGCAGCAGGTCGATACCAAGGTCGCAGCCTTTTTCAGCCAACTGGAAGGGTTGGGGATCAAGCGCAGCGATGTTGAGGCTGGCAACCTGATGGTCTCTCCGGAATATCAGTATGGCGAGAACAAGAAGCCGGTATTGCTGGGATATCGTGCCCAGCGGCAATTGGCGGTGAAGCTCTATCAGCTCGACAAGTTGAGCCCCCTGATGGATACCGCACTCAAAGCCGGGCTGGAGTCCGTATCCCAGATTGAGTACGGGTTGAAATCGCCGCAGGTCATCAAGGAGCAGGCCCGTTTGAATGCAGTTGAGGATGCCAAAACCAAGGCTGAATCTCTGGCCAAGGCGTTCGGGATGAAGCTTGGCAAGGTCTACAGTGTGGAGTACCGCAATGCTTCGCCCATTACCGCCTACAGCCGCAACATGAAGGTGGTGCAGGCAATGGCGATGGCTGCTCCCGCGGCGGATATGGCGGACAACAGCTATCAACAACAGCAGATCACGGTAAGTGATAATATCGAGGCTGTTTTCTTGCTGGAGTGATGCTCGTCGTTTAAGTCCAGTCATGAACAACCCCGCCATTTGCTGCGGGTTTTTTATTGCGCATCGATGCAGATATAAAAAAGCCGACGCTCGTGTTTACTTAATCGAGCGGCGGCTTTTTGTTGCGCTGGGTTTATCAGGCGGTCACAGCATCAGCCTTGGTCGCTTCAGGAGCCGGGTTGCGGATGAGGTAATCAAACGCACCCAGTGCGGCAGTGGCGCCAGCACCCATGGAGATGATGATCTGCTTGAACGGTACCGTGGTGGCATCCCCTGCGGCGTAGACGCCGGGCAGGGAGGTCGCCCCTTTGGTATCGATCTCGATCTCGCCAAAGCGGGTCAGGGCTATCTCGCTCCCTTTCAGGAACTCGGTGTTCGGTACCAGACCGATCTGGACGAAGATGCCCGCTACCGCCAGGTGCTTGATCTCGCCGGTGGTGCGATCTTCGTAATCCATACCGACCACCTTGCTGCCATCACCGATCACTTCGGTAGTGCGAGCGCTCATGATGATGTCGATATTGCCCATGGAGCGAGCCTTCTTCTGCAGCACTTCATCGGCACGCAGGGTGTCGGCGAACTCCACCACAGTCACATGCTCGACGATGCCAGCCAAGTCGATCGCTGCCTCGATGCCGGAGTTACCGCCACCGATCACCGCTACTCGCTTGCCCTTGAAGAAGGGACCATCGCAATGCGGGCAGTAGGCCACGCCTTTGGTGCGGTACTCGAGCTCGCCCGGTACGTTCAGATCACGCCAGCGGGCGCCGGTAGCCAGGATCACGGCACGGCTCTTCAAGGTGGCGCCAGAGGCGAGATCCACGTTCACATATCCATCTTTGCTGATGGCGGCGGCGCGCTGTTCGGTTATCACTTCCACGCCGTACTCTTTGACGTGCTGCTCCAGGCTGGCGGCCAGTTTGGGGCCTTCGGTATAGGGCACGGAGATAAAGTTCTCGATGCCGACGGTGTCCATCACCTGACCACCGAAACGCTCGGCAACGATGGCAGTGCGAATGCCTTTACGAGCGGCATAGATGGCCGCTGCGGCGCCAGCCGGGCCACCACCGACCACCAGTACATCGTAGGGATCTTTCTCATTCAGCTCGGCGGCCTTGCGCTCGGCGGCACCTGTGTCGAGTTTGGCGACGATCTCTTCGAGCGAGATACGGCCCTGGCTGAACGGTTGGCCGTTCAGGTAGACATTCGGTACCGCCATGATTTGACGCTCGGCGACTTCTTCCTGGAACAGGGCGCCGTCGATCATGGTGTGAGTGATGCCGGGGTTCAGGGTAGCCATCAGGTTGAGGGCCTGTACTACGTCCGGGCAGTTGTGGCAGGAGAGGGAGATATAGGTCTCGAAGTGGAACTCGCCCTTGAGATTGCGGATCTGCTCTTGCACGGCTGCATCTGCCTTGGAGGGGTGGCCGCCGCTTTGCAGCAGGGCGAGCACCAGAGAGGTAAATTCATGACCCATGGGGATGCCGGCAAAGTAAACGCGCGGGGCTTGGCCCTGCGGCGCGACACTCATGGAAGGCTTGCGAGCGGCAGTGCCAGAGGTCTGGGTGATCTTGGGGGACATCTCGGCGATCTCGCTGGCCAGTGCCAGCAGCTCTGCAGATTTGTCGCTGTCGTTGCCGGACACGCTGATCTCGATGGGATTGACGATGTACTGCAGATAGGTGTTCAGCTGTTGTTTGAGGTTGGTATCCAACATCTTCGAATTCCTTCTTGTGATTGCGGGTCGGCGTGAGATGTAAGCCGGAAAGCAGACCGGCGCCTTTGCTTGGGGCCGGAAACAAAACCGGCCCTTATACGGGCCGGTCTTGGAAGCGGGAGGCTTAGATCTTGCCTACCAGGTCCAGGGACGGGGCCAGAGTGGCTTCGCCTTCTTTCCATTTAGCCGGGCACACTTCACCCGGGTGGGAAGCAACGTACTGGGCCGCTTTGACTTTGCGCAGCAGTTCCAGTGCGTCACGGCCGATGCCGCCAGCGTTGATCTCGACGATCTGGATGATGCCCTGCGGGTCAATTACGAAGGTACCGCGGTCAGCCAGACCAGCTTCTTCGATCATCACGCCGAAGTTGCGGGTGATGGTACCAGTCGGGTCACCAATCATCGGGTACTGGATCTTCTGAATGGTGTCAGAAGTGTCGTGCCATGCTTTGTGAGTGAAGTGGGTATCGGTAGAGACAGAGTAGATCTCGACGCCCAGTTTCTGGAATTCAGCGTAGTTGTCAGCCAGGTCGCCCAGCTCGGTCGGGCAAACGAAGGTGAAGTCAGCCGGGTAGAAGAAGACCACGGACCACTTGCCTTTCAGGTCAGCGTCAGACACCTGAACGAATTTGCCATTGTGGTAGGCGGTAGCATTGAACGGCTTGATTTCAGTGTTGATGTAGGTAGACATGTAATTGCTCCTTGGTGATGTACATATGCCGGTCTGGTGTTGAAGAGTCTTGCCAGACGAGGCGCTTAACTTTCGATGGATTCATCATAGGGGCTTCCGCTAATCGATAAAAGCCGCAATTTTGAATCGCTTAAATCTACTTATTAGATAGCTCACTATGGCTGTACCTAACATGAATATCTCTGGCCTACTGAGATAACTCCTTGTCGTGGTTCAATATCTGTGCGCTACATCGCCTTTTCAAGGCATAAGAAGGGGTGTGCAGAGCCACGATAATGCGATGAGATAAACGGTTGTGCAAACATATGGAGCAAACAGATGGCGCAGGAGGTTGAGGCCGCTGCTCGCAGCGATGGGGGATGTGCTGGCAAGGGGAGGCAGAAAGGCGCAGATAAAAAAAATCCCGGCGCTATCGCAACGACAGGGCCGGGTCATCAAACAAGGAATGGCTATATAAACAAATGCTTTACAGCAAAGACTAACTACGGGGTGTGCAAACTTGCAGACATATGAGAGGAAGATAATGGGTGCACAATCCCTCGTCTCCCCCTCGGCAACTATTGCATGAGAGGGATGATAGTGTGACGCAGATCACAAGGCAAGTATTTGGTGTAATTTTTCAATCAAAATGAAAGTGTTTCATCATTTCAGCTTACTTAGACGGCTGAAAACGCTTTTATTGTAATTTAATTACAGGTTGATCTATCAAAAGTCGGTAGGTGGTTCCTGCTCTTCCATCAATTCCAGCAGGTTGATGGCCACGGCAATAAAGTCCGACTCGGTGACAATGCCGATCAGCTTGCGTCCTTTGAGTACCGGCAGGCAGCCATATCTGTGGCGCTGCAGGTAAAGTGCCGCCTCCTTGATGCCGGCGTGAGGATCTACGCTCGCCACTTGCCGTGTCATGATCTCGTCGAGTTGCACGCTGTCGGTAAATTCGGCTTCCCGCTCCGGGCTGATGAGCAGCAGCTTGGATTCCCGGGTGGCCAGGATATCGGTGAGGGTTACCAACCCCAGCAGGTGGTGCTGCTCGTCGACGATGGGAATGTGGCGGATCCGCTCCTGCTGCATCAGGTCCATCGCCTGTTTGACACTGTTTGACGGACCCAGAGTGAAGGGGTGTTCGGTCATGATTTCGGATAGGGTCATCATGGTGGGCCTCCTTGTGTATCTGCTTTCACCCTAGCCCAGCGCCCATTGGCAAAACATGATCAGGGTCAATACAGAACATTAAAGAATCATTAACCGGAGGTGTGTCTCAATATTGCTCGCTACCCCTTGTCTCTCTTGGGTTTTTGGTCTTTTGGGTTGCCTTGGAAGATGGGGATAACTAGACTAGCCGCCGATTCCCCCCGAGGTGAAAGATGCAAGTATCCGATTTTCATTTTGATCTGCCAGACGAGCTGATTGCCCGCTATCCCATGGCAGAGCGTACTGCCAGCCGCCTGTTGCAGCTCGATGGTCAAACTGGCGCCCTGCGCCACGGTCAATTTGTGGATGTGCTGGATCAGCTCAATCCGGGTGACCTGCTGGTATTCAACAACACCCGTGTCATTCCGGCACGCATGTTTGGCCAGAAGGCCAGCGGCGGCAAGCTGGAGGTACTGGTCGAGCGCATTCTGGACGAGCACAGCGTGCTGGCCCATGTCCGTGCCTCCAAGGCGCCCAAGCCCGGCACCCGGATGATCATGGATGGTGGTGTTGAAGCCGAGATGCGAGCCCGCCACGACGCTCTGTTCGAGATCCACTTCCTAGACCCGCGTCCGGTACTGGAGATTTTGGAGGCTATCGGCCACATGCCGCTGCCCCCCTATATCGACCGTCCCGACGAGGATGCTGACAAGGAGCGCTACCAGACCGTTTACAATCAAAAGCCGGGCGCTGTCGCTGCGCCGACCGCCGGCCTGCACTTTGATGAGCCGCTGCTTGAGAAAATTCGGGCCAAAGGGGTTGAAACGGCCTTCGTCACCCTGCATGTCGGGGCGGGGACCTTCCAGCCGGTGCGGGTAGAGAAGATTGAAGATCACCATATGCACTCCGAGTATGCGGAAGTGCCGCAAGAGGTGGTGGATGCCATCGCGGCCACCCGTGCCCGTGGTGGTCGGGTGATCGCGGTGGGGACCACGTCGGTCCGTTCGCTGGAGAGCGCGGCCAAGGTCACCCTGGCGCAGGGCAAACCGCTGGCGCCCTTCTTTAGTGACACCGATATCTTCATCTTCCCTGGCTATCAGTTCCAGATTGTCGATGCCATGGTCACCAACTTCCATCTGCCGGAGTCGACCCTGATCATGCTGGTCAGCGCCTTTGCCGGTTATGACAACGTGATGGCGGCCTATCAGGCAGCCGTGGCCGGGCAGTACCGTTTCTTCAGCTACGGGGACGCCATGTTCGTCACCCGTCGCCAGGTTGAAGCATAAGCTTCAGCTTATTTACCGGGCCGTGAGCGGCCCTCCTATTGTCAGACTGTTTATCTGACGCAGCCGAGGTAGCAATGAAATTTGAACTGAAAACCACCGACGGCCGTGCCCGTCGCGGTCAACTGGTCTTCGAACGTGGTGTGGTACAAACGCCGGCCTTTATGCCGGTCGGGACTTACGGCACCGTCAAGGGGATGACCCCGGAAGAAGTGCGTGAAACCGGCGCCGAGATCCTGCTGGGCAACACCTTCCACCTCTGGCTGCGCCCGGGTCAGGAAGTGATGCGTGCTCACGGCGATCTGCACGATTTCATGAACTGGCAGGGCCCGATCCTGACCGACTCCGGTGGTTTCCAGGTGTTCAGCCTGGGTGACATTCGCAAGATCACCGAAGCGGGCGTCCACTTCCGTCACCCCATCAATGGCGAGAAGATCTTCCTCGACCCCGAGAAGTCCATGGAGATCCAGTACGATCTGGGCTCAGACATCGTGATGATCTTCGACGAGTGCACCCCGTACCCGGCCACTTACGAAGAGGCGCGCAAGTCCATGGAGATGTCCCTGCGCTGGGGCAAGCGCTCCCGCGACAAGTTTGATGCGCTGGGCAACAAGAATGCCCTGTTCGGCATCATTCAGGGCTCGGTCTACGAAGATCTGCGTGATGTCTCCCTCAAGGGGCTGCTGGAGATCGGTTTCGACGGTTATGCGGTCGGTGGTCTGGCCGTGGGTGAACCCAAAGAGGACATGCACCGCATCCTCGAGCACGTCTGCCCGAAAATCCCGGCCGACAAGCCGCGTTACCTGATGGGGGTCGGCAAGCCGGAAGATTTGGTGGAAGGGGTGCGCCGCGGTATCGACATGTTCGACTGCGTCATGCCGACCCGCAACGCCCGCAACGGCCACCTCTTCACCACAGATGGTGTGGTGAAGATCCGCAACGCCCAACATCGCAACGACACCAGTACCCTGGATGCCGAGTGCGATTGCTACACCTGCAAGAACTACAGCCGCAGCTATCTGCACCATCTGGACAAGTGCAACGAGATCCTCGGTGCCCGTCTGAATACGATTCATAACCTGCGTTACTACCAGCGTGTGATGCAGGGTTTGCGGGACGCGATCGAGCAGGGTAAATTAGACGACTTTGTAACAGAGTTTTACCGTCGGCAAGGGAAGCCTGTGCCTCCGTTAGCTGAAAATGACGTTAAATAACAACAACATATAATTTTTTTTAAATCTACATCAATAAGAGGTTGTTAAATGAGCATTATCTCCAAGGCGTATGCAGAAGGCGCAGCACCGGGTGCACAGGGTGGTGGTATGGAAATGATCATCATGCTGGCCGTATTCGGCCTGATCTTCTACTTCATGATCTATCGTCCCCAGGCCAAGCGTGCCAAGGATCACCGCAATCTGATGAGCTCCTTGTCCAAGGGGGATGAAGTGCTCACTTCTGGTGGCTTGGTTGGCAAAATTGCCAAAGTGGCTGCAGACAGCGATTACCTGGTGATCGCCCTGAACGACCAGACTCAAGTCACCATCAAAAAGGACTTCGTCTCTGCCGTTCTGCCCAAGGGTTCTATCCAGTCCCTTTAATCTCCCAAGGAGCACAGCGTGTTGAATCGCTATCCGCTGTGGAAATACCTGATGGTGATCCTGGTGATCGCCATCGGTTTTCTATATGCAGCCCCCAATCTTTACGGCGAAGATCCGGCTTTGCAGGTTTCTGCCAGCCGTGGTGCCGAAGTCAAGCTAGATACTCTTGATTTGGTGAAAGAGACCCTTGAAGCGGCCAAGATCCCGGTCAAACATGCTGCATTCGAGCACGGTTTTATCCTGATCCGTTTCAAGAACACCGAAGACCAGCTGAAGGCGCGCGATATCGTTGCCAACAAGCTGGGCGACAACTTCATTACCGCACTCAACCTGGCACCTTCCACTCCCGCCTGGCTCGAAGCCATCGGTGCGGCGCCTCTGAAGCTGGGTCTTGATCTGCGCGGTGGTGTGCACTTCCTGATGGAAGTGGACATGGCCGAAGCACTGACCAAGCAGCAAGAGCAGATGGTGCAGGATTTCCGCTCCGAGCTGCGCACCCAGAAGATCCGTTACTCCGGCGTGCGCCGGGTCGGTGATCAGGTGCAGGTGATCTTCCGTGACGAAGCCGATCAGGAACGCGCCGTTTCTCATCTGCGTCGTCAGAACCCTGATTTGACCTTCACTACCGAGCAGAAAGGGGATGAGTTCATCCTGCTGGCTGGTCTGAGCGAAGCCAAGATCAAGGAAGTGAAGAAGTACGCCCTCGAGCAGAACATCACCATCATCCGTAACCGGGTCAACGAACTGGGCGTGGCCGAGCCGCTGGTACAACAGCAAGGCGCCGAGCGCATTGTCGTTGAACTGCCCGGTATTCAGGATACCGCCCGCGCCAAGGAGATCCTGGGGGCAACCGCGACCCTGGAATTCCACATGGTCGATGAGACAGCCGACATCCAGGCTGCGGCCGATGGCCGTGTCCCGCCCAGCTCCAAGGTCTACAACGATCGCAATGGTCGTCCCGTGGTGCTGCAAAAGCGGGTGATCCTGACCGGTGACCACATCGTGGGTGCCCAGTCCGGTTTCGACGAGTACAGCCGTCCCCAGGTCAACATCAAGCTGGATGGCCAGGGTGGCAACAAGATGGCCAACTTTACCAAGGACAACGTCGGTAAAGGGATGGCGACCGTCTTCATCGAGTACAAGCCGGTCGGTCAACCGGGTCCGGATGGCAAGCGCAAGTTCCGCAAGCAGGAGGAGGTGATCAACGTCGCCACCATCCAGTCGCGTCTTGGCAGCCAGTTCCGTATCACAGGTATCGACAACGCCAACGAAGCCCACAACCTGGCGCTGCTGCTGCGTGCTGGCGCCCTGATCGCCCCGATCCAGATCGTGGAAGAGCGCACCATTGGCCCGAGCTTGGGTCAACAGAACATCGATAGCGGTATGGAAGCCATCGGCTGGGCCATGCTGGTGATCGTGCTGTTCATGGGGATCTACTACCGCGCGTTCGGCTGGGTTGCCAACCTGGCGCTCTGTATGAACCTGGTGTTGATTGTCGGCATCATGTCGATGATCCCGGGGGCCACTATGACATTGCCGGGTATCGCCGGTATCGTCTTGACGCTGGGTATGGCGGTGGATGCCAACGTGCTGATCTACGAGCGTATTCGTGAAGAGATCCGCAACGGTCGTGGTGTTCAGCAAGCCATCCATCTGGGCTTTGATCGGGCATTCTCCACCATCGCCGACTCCAACGTGACCTCGCTGATCACCTGCGTGATCCTGTTCGGTATCGGTACTGGCGCCATCAAGGGCTTTGCCCTGACGCTGGGCATTGGTCTGACCGCCTCCATGTTTACTGCCATCACAGTTTCCCGTGCCATTATCAACCTGGCTTGGGGTGGACGGCGTATCGACAAGCTGCCCATCTGAGGATAGAGAGATGTTTCAGATTCTACATTTTGAAAAACCGATCCCGTTTATGCGCTATGCCAAGCCGGGTGTGGTTTTCTCTTCCGTGCTGATGGTGGTAGCCCTGTTCTTCCTGTTTGATCGGGGGCTGAACTGGGGTCTGGACTTTACCGGTGGTACCACTATCGAGGTGGGGTTCCAGCAGTCGGTGAGCCTGGACAAGATCCATGACGCTCTGGAAGAGCAGAAGATTGAAGGGGCAACCCTGCAACACTTTGGCTCCAGCCGTGACGTGCTGTTCCGCCTGACCCCGAAAGAGGGGGTCAAGGTAGAACAACAGGGTAACGAAGTGCTGGCGGCGGCCAAGCAGCTCGACGAGGGCGCAGTGCTCAAACGCGTCGAGTTTGTCGGCCCTTCCGTGGGTGATGAACTGGCGACAGACGGTGCGTTGGCCATGCTGGCCTCCATCCTCTGTATCCTGGCCTACGTGGCAGTGCGTTTCGAATGGCGTCTGGCGCTGGGGGGCATTCTCTCCCTGGTGCACGACGTGGTGATCACGCTGGGTGTCTTTGCCTACTTCCAGTACGAGTTCGACCTGACTGTACTGGCGGCACTGATGACCCTGGTGGGTTACTCCCTGAACGATACTATCGTGGTGTTCGACCGCTTGCGGGAGAACTTCCGCAAGGTGCGTAAAGGGGATACCGAGTACATTCTGGATCTCTCCATGACCGAGACCCTGAGTCGTACCATCATCACCTCCGGCCTTACCTTTATCGTGGTGCTGGCGCTGCTGCTCAAGGGCGGTGCGCTGATCCACGGTTTTGCCGTGGCCATGGTGATCGGTGTGGCGTTCGGTACCTACTCCTCCATCTATGTGGCGAGTGCGTTTGCCATGTTCCTCGGCGTCAAGCGCGAGCACATGCTGCCCACCCAGGTAGAGAAAGAGGGTGCGGACCAACAGGAAATCCTGCCGTAACAGTGAAGAGCGCCTCATGGCGCTCTTTTCTTATCTCTGCGTGTCGTTTGCTGACGCACATGATTTAAACAACAGGAGTTTGTCATGCATCACAATCCCCGTTTTTTGGCGCTGGTTGACGGGATCCGCTCCCGCATCACCGAAACCGATGTTCACCAGATCAAGCGCTGGCAGGATGAAGGGCGCACGTTTCACCTAATCGACGTGCGGGAAGAGAGCGAGTGGGCCAAAGGCCATCTGCCCGGTGCCCGATATCTGGGTCGTGGCGTGATTGAGCGGGATATCGAGACCCAGTTCCCGGATCTCGAGACCGAGCTCTACCTCTATTGTGGTGGTGGTTTTCGCTCCATTCTGGCGGCGGACAACCTGCAACAGATGGGTTATCGCAAGGTGATCAGCGTCGACGGCGGGTTTCGCGGTTGGTGCGATGCCGGATACCCTGTCGAATCCTGATTTATTTGAGGTAGAGGGGCACAGCTACATGACAAAGCAGCTGTTGACCTTTACCATATGCGGGGTCAAGCGTAAGCGTCGGAGTGTTCATTGAACGTCAGGAAAGGGATTGGATACCTCCTCGGTATCCTGTTGTTGCTTCCCATGTGGGGTTGCAGCAGTAGCAGTCAGGTTAACACCCCCAAGGTTCCCAAGCCGCAGCCTGCTTCACTGGTGTTGGCGACCCCCCTGCAGGTCTCCTACCAGAGTGAGCTGGCGCTCGCCCGACTCGGGCAGATGCTCAGTGAAATGGAACTGACCACCGAGCAACGGGCAGAGCTGTTCTATGAGCGTGCCGTGGTGTTTGATCGGGTTGGTCTGCGTTCCCTCGCGCGGCTCGATTTCAACCGTGCCCTGCGGGAGAAACCGGATTTCGCCGAAGCCTACAACTTCATCGGCGTCTATCTGGTACAGCAGCAGAATTACGACGAAGCCTATGATGCGTTCGATTCCGCCCTCGAACTGGCGCCGGACTATGACTATGCCTATCTCAACCGTGGCATCGCCCTCTATTACGGTAACCGTCCCGAGCTGGCCGCGGCCGATATGAAGCGTTTCTACGAGGCGCAGCCGGAAGACCCCTATCGGGTGATCTGGCTCTATCTGGCTGAGCAGAAACTCGACCCGTCGGCCGCCATGAGCCGGATGCGCGAGCGTCTCAACAAGTACGATGACGATGCCTGGAACTGGGATCTGGTTCGCCTCTATACCGGCGAGATCAACGCTTCCCAGCTGATGGGCAACGTGGTGAAAGGGGTGAAGGATAACCGGGAGCTTGCCGAGCGCCTGTGTGAAACCTACTTCTATCTGGGCAAGTTCGAGCTGGGAAAAGGCAACCGCAAGGAAGCCATCAGCTACTTCAAGCTGGCCTTATCCAACAACGTCTATGACTTTATCGAGCACCGCTATGCGCTGTTGGAGCTGGAGTTGATGGCACGCAAACCCTTGCCGCCAGGTGCCCAGAGCGCTCGTAACAAGGGTTATCAGCCCTCCTGATCTACTGCCAGATAGTGGTAAACAAGGCCTCGCGATGAGGCCTTTTTGTTGGGCAAATGGCGGGTTTACTCCAACAGGCTCATGCCGGGGATCTGACGCCAGTAGCCGTTGCAATCGCTTCCTTGCTGCAAGGAGAGGGGAGCCTGGCCCTGCCGGTTGGCTTTGAAGCGGGCCAGCATCTCCAGCGTCTCCATCCCTTGCGGCGAAAGCCTGACCACATCTACCAGACCTTCCATACCAGCCAGTTCGTTACCCAGGTTGTAGCAGTAACCGGACTGGGTCTGGATCCCGTTGAGATTGAACACCCGCTGCCCCTCGCGGCTGTTGGCCAGTCGTCCGGTGGGGTAGTTGATGCAGGCGAGCTCGCAGTTGTCTTTCGGTTTGTCGAGGGAGCGGGCGGTGAAGCAGCGCGCCGAGTAGGCGAGCGGCAGATGGCCGTAGGCAAAAACCTCCACCTCAAATTGGTCGCGCAAAGAGCCCAGATCCTGATTGAGCTGGATCAGCCAGTCACGGGAGAGCTCCACCGGCATGACCCAGCGTTTCATCCCCTGTTTAAGCAGCATGCGCAGCACATCGGCGTTATAGGCGTTGATGGCGGGGCCACAGACGAAGGGGATCCCTGCCTCCCAGGAGAGTTGCACCGTACCGAGATCGTTGGCTTCGACCATAAGATCGCCATTGTCGACCAGCCGCTTCACCTCCTTGAGCTCGGAAGGGGCGGAGATAAGGGCGAGGGTCGAGAGCACCACCTGCTTACCGGAGTTGGCGACCTGACGGGCCAGCGCAATCCAGTCATCGACTTTGAGTTCGCGCCGCTTGCTGCAGACGGTCTCCCCCAGATAGATGATGTCGGCCTGACTGTCGGCGGCGGCATGGTAAAAGGCTTCGGTATCGGCTTTGGGCCAGTAGAAGAGCAGAGGCCCGAGAGAAAATTGCATGGGTGGACTCCTTATTGCCACTGACGATGGTAGGCGCCGAGGGTAGTCTGGCTACCTTCGGAGACGCGGGCGAGCTGGGCATCCCACTCGGCTTTGACCTGATAGGCCTCGGGATTGGCCTGATAGGCATCGATGGCTGCACGCCAGACCCGGGTCACTTGCTCCACATAGGCGGGGCTGCGCTGGCGCCCTTCAATCTTGACCGACTGGATCCCGGTCTTGAACAGCTCGGGCAGGAGACCCAGGGTATTGAGACTGGTGGGCTCTTCCAGCGCGTGGTAGGTCTGGCCATCCACGTCGAAGCGCCCCTTGCACAGGGTCGGATAGCCAGCATTTTCGTCCGGGCCATAGCGGTCGATCAGCACCTCGTTGAGCCGCGACTCGAGACCATTCGGGGTCTCTTCCCAACGGACGAACTTGGCCGGTGAGCAGGCGCCGACGGTGTTGGGACTCTCGCCAGTCATGTAGGAGGAGAGATAGCAGCGCCCCTCGGCCATAATGCAGAGGCTGCCAAAGGCGAACACCTCAAGGCCAACATCGGTTTCGCGGGCCAGTTGCTTGACCTGATGCATGGAGAGCACCCGGGGCAGCACCACCCGTGTAACATTGAATTGCTGCTGATAGAAGCGAATGGCGGCGGCATTGGTGGCGCTGGCCTGCACCGAGACATGGAGTTCCATCTCGGGGTAGTGGCGGCTGGCATATTCCAGCACGGCGAGATCGGCGATGATT
>OLFS01000308.1_pt1 | contig 48717 bp, 42 predicted proteins | sample 1605491 | NCBI WGS metagenome assembly OLFS01 (sample SAMEA3888921, study PRJEB22519) | human gut metagenome | biome: human gut; feature: human-associated habitat; material: faeces | place: Denmark | collected 2011 | reverse complement strand
ACCACCTGGTTCGTAGCCAGGTACTCTATCCAGCTGAGCTACGGGCGCAAATGGCGGAGAAGGGGGGATTCGAACCCCCGATGCGGGTATAAGCCGCATACTCCCTTAGCAGGGGAGCGCCTTCAGCCTCTCGGCCACCTCTCCGTTTGCGGGGCTGATAATACTTCACAGGGATTTTTAGTCAAACACTTTTTTGGAGAAAAAAGTGCGTTCGCTCAGCATTTGGTCAAAGCGTGGAATATTCAAACAATATCGGCACTTATCCCGCAGTTTCGCGCCCTGCAGGGCGATTTCAGGGGGCCGGAAAAAACAAAAGGCGACACATAAGGTGTCGCCTTGTCACAGCCATGAAAGTGGCTTAGAAGCCCGGTTGGCCCGGAACTTTCTCGGCCTGGATGCGCTGGTAGATCTCTTCGCGGTGTACGGAGACCTCTTTCGGCGCGTTAACACCGATACGGACCTGGTTGCCTTTAACGCCCAGTACGGTGACAGTCACTTCATCACCAATCATCAGGGTTTCCCCAACACGACGAGTCAAAATAAGCATTCGCTTGCTCCTGTATCCTGTTTTGTTTTTATATCGATATGCGACATTATCTAACAAAGATACCGATATGGTAAATGGTTGAAACTAAATCAATCAGAGATTGTTAGCCCAAGGGCTGCTCTTGCGGTGCCTGATCCAACCCGAAAGCCGCGTGCAGGGCTCGCACCGCCAGCTCCAGATACTTCTCGTCAATCACCACAGAGATTTTGATTTCAGAGGTCGAGATCAACTGCATGTTGATCCCCTCCTCGCCCAATACCTTGAACATGGTGCGCGCAACACCGGGATGGTTCCACATGCCGACACCGACAATGGAGACCTTGGCAATTTCGCCATTTCCCTGCACGCAGGAGGCGCCAAGTTCGGTGGCGGTCTCCTCCAGCAGTGCCCGGGCACGGCGATAGTCGTCACGATTCACCGTGAAGGTGAAGTCGGCGGTGCCATCTCCCAGGGTGTTCTGCACAATCATGTCGACATCAATGTTGGCGTCGCTGATCGGATTCAGGATCTGCGCGGCAACGGTTGGTCTGTCCGGCACGCCCAGAATGGTCAGGCTGGCCTCGTTGCGGTTAAAAGCGATCCCGGATACCAGGGGAGCTTCCATCCTATCACCTCCATATGTGATTAAGGTTCCCTCTCCATCGATAAAGCTCGACAGCACCCGCAGCGGGACGCGGTACTTGCCCGCAAACTCCACCGAGCGGATCTGCAGCACCTTGGCGCCGAGACTGGCCATCTCCAGCATCTCCTCGAAGGTGATGGTGTCGAGACGACGCGCCTTGGGCTCGATGCGCGGATCCGTGGTGTATACCCCATCCACATCAGTAAAGATCTGGCACTCATCGGCCTTGATGGCCGCCGCCACGGCAACCGCCGTGGTATCCGAACCGCCGCGGCCCAGCGTCGTGATGGCGTTATGCTCGTCACGGCCCTGGAAACCGGCGATCACCACCACCTTGCCCGCAGCCAGTTCGGCATGAACCAGCTCGGTGTCGATGTGGGTGATGCGCGCCTTGCCATAGGCGGAATCGGTGTGAATCCGTACCTGATCACCGGTCATTGAGACCGCCGGGCAACCGCGTTTGTTCAACGCGATCGCCAGCAGCGCTATGGTGACCTGCTCACCGGTGGAGACCAGTACATCCATCTCCCGCCGGTTGGCATCAGGATCCAGCTGCTGGGCCATGCCCAGCAGCCGGTTGGTTTCGCCCGACATGGCGGAGACAACCACCACCACGTCGTGTCCCTGGGCGCGGGTCTGCTCGACCCGCTCAGCTACCGCCTCGATCCGCTCCAGTGTGCCGACCGAGGTGCCGCCGTACTTCTGTACATAGAGTGCCACAGATCACCTCGCCCGATTACAGGCGCTCTTCCAGCCAGGAGTGAACGGATTGCAGTGCTGCCGGCACCGCCTCAGGCTGGGTACCACCCGCCTGTGCCATGTCCGGACGGCCACCGCCCTTGCCACCCACCTGCTGGGCAACCAGATTGACCAGCTCACCGGCCTTGACCTTGCCAGTCAGGTCGTTGGTGACGCCCGCGATCAGGTTGACCTTGCCGTCGGCACAGGTGGCCAGCAGCACAACACCGGACTTCATCTGGTTCTTCAGCTCGTCCAGCATGCCGCGCAGGGATTTCGGATCGGCCCCTTCCAGCGCTGCAACCAGCACCTTCTGACCGTTGATCTCGATCACCTGACCCAGCAGATCGTTACCCGCCTGAGCGGCCAGCTTGGCCTTGAGCTGCTCCAGCTCGCGCTCCATCATCTTGGCCTTGTCCAGCATCTGGCGAACCTTGTCGGCGATGCAGAACTGATCACCTTTCACCAGTGCGGCAGCCTCTTCGATCTGCTCGCCAACCTGATGCATGAAGTCGATGGCCGCTTTGCCGGTCACCGCTTCGATACGGCGCACGCCAGCTGCGATACCGCTCTCGGCGATGATCTTGAAGAAGCCGATATCACCGGTGCGCTTGGCGTGAGTACCGCCGCACAGTTCGGTGGAGTAGTCGCCCATGCGCACCACACGCACGTCGTCTTCATATTTCTCACCAAACAGCGCCATGGCACCGGCGGACTTGGCTGCTTCCAGATCCATCAACTGGGTGGTGATTTCGTGGTTAGCGCGGATCTGGTTGTTGACCAGCTCCTCGACCCGGCGAATGGTCGCCATGGTCAGCCCCTCGAAGTGGGAGAAGTCAAAGCGCATGCGCTCGGCCCCAACCAGAGAACCTTTCTGGGTAACATGCTCGCCCAGTGCCTGACGCAGGGCAGCGTGCAGCAGGTGAGTCACGGAGTGGTTCAGGGCGATGGCCTGACGACGATCGCCATCAACCACGGCTTCCACTTCGGCGCCCTTCTCCAGAGTGCCCAGCTCCATGTAGCCCTTGTGGATGATCGCCTTGCCCGCTTTCAGGGTGTCGGTCACGGCAAAGATGCCGTCGTCCACTTTCAGGGTACCGCTGTCGCCGATCTGGCCGCCGGACTCGGCGTAGAAGGGGGTCTCCTCCAGCACGATGACCGCTTCGTCACCGGCGATAAGACCGCTCACCTCTTCCACACCCTTGTAGATACCGACCACGCGAGTGCGCTCGGTGAGGGTCTTGTAACCGGTGAAGGGGGTCTCGAAGTCGAGCTTGAGCATCTCGTTGTAGTTCACGCCGAAGCTGGAGGCTTCTTTGGCGCGAGCACGCTGCTTCTCCATCTCGGCCTTGAAGCCCTCTTCGTCGATGCCGATCTCGCGCTCGCGCACCACGTCGGCAGTCAGGTCGGCCGGGAAGCCGTAAGTGTCATAGAGCTTGAACACCACTTCGCCCGGAATAACCTTGGCATCACCCAGGTTGGCCAGAGCGTCTTCCAGCAGCAGCAGACCGCGATCCAGGGTGCGGACAAACTGCTCCTCTTCGATGCGCAGCACGCGCTCGACCAGCGGCAGCTGGGCGATCAGCTCGGCAGCGACATCCTTCATCTGCACTGCCAGCTCGGCAGCCAGTTTGTAGAAGAAGACATCGGTCGCGCCCAGCTTGCGACCGTGACGCACGGCGCGGCGGATGATGCGACGCAACACATAGCCACGACCTTCGTTGGACGGCATCACGCCATCTGCCACCAGGAAGGCGCAGGAGCGGATGTGGTCAGCGATGACGCGCAGGGACTGGTTGCTCAGATCGGTGGTGCCGACAATCTCGGCCGCTTTCTTGATCAGCGCCTGGAAGATGTCGATTTCGTAGTTGGAGTGGACACCCTGCATGATGGCGGAGATACGCTCCAGACCCATGCCAGTATCCACGGACGGACGGGGCAGCGGCTCCATGGTGCCGTCAGCCTGACGGTTGAACTGCATGAAGACCACGTTCCAGATCTCGATGAAACGGTCGCCATCCTCTTCCGGTGAGCCGGGACGGCCACCCCAGATGTGATCGCCGTGGTCATAGAAGATCTCGGTGCAGGGACCGCACGGGCCGGTATCGCCCATCGCCCAGAAGTTGTCGGAAGCGTAAGGGGCACCCTTGTTGTCACCGATGCGCACGATGCGATCGGCCGGGACACCGACCTCTTTTTCCCAGATATCGAAAGCTTCATCGTCAGTCGCGTAGACGGTCACCAGCAGGCGATCTTTCGGCAGCTGCAGCACCTCGGTCAGGAAGCCCCATGCAAACTTGATGGCATCCTGCTTGAAGTAGTCACCGAAGCTGAAGTTACCCAGCATTTCAAAGAAGGTGTGGTGACGAGCGGTATAGCCGACGTTTTCCAGATCATTGTGCTTACCACCGGCACGCACGCAACGCTGGGAAGTCGTCGCGCGATTGTAGGCACGCTTGTCTGCGCCAAGGAACACGTCCTTGAACTGGTTCATACCCGCGTTGGTAAACAACAGGGTCGGGTCGTTATGCGGTACCAGCGAGCTGGAGGAGACAACCTGGTGCCCCTGGGAACGGAAATACTCGAGAAACGCAGCGCGAATCTCTGACGTGGACATATACATGGAAAATCCTGCTTGATTCGAATACGGACTTTTAACCGCATTAATGTAAGTTTTCTGCGGGGTAAAGTAAAACAGACAGGGCCGCCACGGGCGAAAAAGCGCACATAAACGGGCCAGAAAAGAGCGGCACCGCCTACAGTGGCTTTTTCCACTGTCGAGAGGCAAAAAAGCAGCGCATGAAGAGGGATGAGATAAACAAAAGGTGGCTCTTTCGGAATTGCGCTCGCAACCTACTGAGCCGGCAGGAAAAACCTGCCACAAGGAGAGGTGAAACGACGTTTGTCACGCAGTGGCGTTACTCCTCCCGCTCCTGCAGGGCAGAGATGGCATAACGTGCCTGATCCTGGGTAAAGCCGCGCCCCAGCAGGTACTTGAGCCACTTCATCCGCAGCTTGAAATCCGCCAGATCGGCCACCCGGGCGCGCCGTTCTAGCAGGGCAAACGCCAGTTCGAACCAGTCCAGCTCCGGCTGATCGAATGCGGCATCAATCTGCATATCGTCGAGCCCCTTGCGGCGCAGATCGAAGCGGATCTTGATGGGGCCATGCCCCTTGGCGGCACCGGCCCGTACTGCCATACCGCCGTAACGTTCGTCATTGACCCAGTTGTAACCGCGGCAGTAGTCGACCACCGCCTCGATCACCTCTTCATTGAAACCCTGCTGGCGCAGCCGGTTGGCCAGCTCTGACTCGGCGCTCTCGCGACGGGCCAGACTGCGCATGGCAAAGGCGCGGGCGGCGGCAAGCTGCTCTGCAAAGGTCGGTTCGGCAGGCTCGACCGGTTCGGTAACGGATTCATCAACCATCATAAATAACAAGGCCGGGTATCTACCCGGCCTTCCTTTGTTCCTTATTCGAACTCTTGTTCACTTTCGGCATCGAACTCGTCTGCCTCAACCGGTGCAGCCTTGTCATCGACTGGCACGGCACCGGAGAGCAGCAGCTCGCGCAGGCGGGCTTCCACTTCACCAGCCATCACCTTGTTCTCGGCGAACAGCTTCATGACGTTGGCCTTGCCCTGACCGATCTTCTCGCCGTTGTAGCTGTACCAGGCGCCGGCCTTGTCGATCAGCTTGTGCTTGACACCGAGATCCACCAGCTCGCCCTCTTTGGAGATACCGGCGCCGTAGAAGATCTGGAATTCAGCCTGCTTGAAGGGCGGGGCCACCTTGTTCTTGACCACTTTGACGCGGGTCTCGTTACCGACCACTTCGTCGCCTTCCTTGATGGCGCCGATACGACGGATATCCAGACGCACGGAGGCGTAGAACTTGAGCGCGTTACCACCGGTAGTGGTCTCCGGGCTACCGAACATGACGCCGATCTTCATCCGGATCTGGTTGATGAAGATGCACAGGCAGTTGGCGTTCTTGATGTTGGCAGTCAGCTTGCGCAGTGCCTGGGACATCAGACGGGCCTGCAGGCCAACGTGGGAGTCACCCATCTCGCCTTCAATTTCCGCTTTCGGGGTCAGGGCTGCCACGGAGTCGACGATGATGACGTCAACCGCGTTGGAGCGCACCAGCATGTCGCAGATCTCCAGCGCCTGTTCACCGGTATCCGGCTGAGAGATGAGCAGGTCGTCGACGTTGACGCCCAGCTTGGCAGCATAGATAGGGTCGAGGGCGTGTTCCGCATCGACGAAGGCACAGGTTTTGCCCTTCTTCTGGGCTTCCGCGATCACCTGCAGGGTGAGGGTAGTTTTACCGGAAGATTCCGGGCCGTAGATTTCGACGATACGGCCACACGGCAGACCGCCGATCCCCAGCGCCACGTCCAGCGAGAGGGAACCGGTAGAGATGGCTTCGATATCCATGGTCTTGCTGTCGCCCAGACGCATGATGGAACCTTTGCCGAACTGCTTTTCAATCTGACCCAGCGCAGCCGCCAGTGCCTTCTGTTTGTTCTGATCCATGCCAATCTCCGCTGGAAATCGTGAGTAAGAAGTGAAGTTGGGCTAAGTATACTGTCTATTCATACAGTATCAAGCCCAATTTATCTGAGCAGGGCCAACAGACCCGACAAGGCCTGTCTCACCGCCTGCTGGCGTACCTGTCGGCGATCTCCGTCGAAGCGGGCGAGCAGGGAGTGGTGACGGCCATTGCGGTCGGCCCAGGCGAACCAGACGGTGCCGACCGGCTTGCCCTCGGTGGCGCCGCCCGGGCCGGCGATGCCACTGATAGCAACGCTGATGGAGGCAGACGAGTGCGCCAGCGCGCCGCGGGCCATCTCCAGCACCACCGCTTCGCTCACTGCACCGTGCTGTTCAAGGCTATCGCTGCTCACCCCCAACATCTGCTGCTTGGCCTCGTTGGTGTAGGTGACAAATCCGCGATCGAACCAGCCGGAGCTGCCCGCGATGTCGGTGATGGCGCTGGCCACCCCGCCGCCGGTACAGGATTCGGCGGTCGCCGCCAGCCAGCCCCGCTGACCGAGGGCCCGTCCCAGCTCGATGGCAAGGTGCTCTATCTCTGCATCCAGTTTCATCACGACTCCTTCTGATCCGCTCAAGAGGCACATTATGCGATCCCGCTAGCGCCGCCCGCAACCACGGCAGACCGCCCTTGCCTGCCGCAATGTGAGGTGCCACACCGGCGTCATGCCTTCAATAATGCAGAACAACCGCGCCCGGAACACCCGCTCCCCCGTCGCGGCGCTTATGTGTAGAATGGCGCCATCAAGCCCAAGGCTCATCACCGCAGACACTGGCCCGCAGAGGCCCCTTCTGGAACAGAACATGACCGCACAACACCAAGCCAGCGGCGCCACAAGCTCCGCTCCCGGCGCCAATCTGAGCGCCCACACCCCTATGATGCAGCAGTACCTTGGCCTCAAGGCCGAGAACCCGGAGATCCTGCTGTTCTACCGGATGGGCGACTTCTACGAGCTGTTCTATGATGATGCCCGCAAGGCCTCCCAGCTGCTCGATATCTCCCTGACCAAACGCGGCCAGTCGGCGGGCAGCCCCATCCCGATGGCGGGGGTGCCCTATCACGCCATCGAGGGCTATCTGGCCAAGCTGGTGCAGCTCGGCGAATCTGCCGCTATCTGCGAACAGGTGGGGGATCCCGCCACCAGCAAGGGGCCGGTGGAGCGCAAGGTCATTCGCATCATCACCCCGGGCACCGTCTCCGACGAGGCGCTGCTCAGCGAGCGACAGGACAACCTGATCGCCGCCGTCTATCACGATGGCCGCCGCTTCGGCTATGGCACCATGGACATCGGCTCCGGCCGCTTCTTCATCAACCAGTTCGAGAAAGAAGAGACCTTGCTGGCTGAGCTGCAGCGCACCAATCCGGCCGAGCTGCTCTATCCCGAATCCTTCGCCTTCCTGCACCACATCGAGGGTCGCCGCGGCCTGCGCCGCCGCCCGGAGTGGGAGTTCGAGCTGGGCACCGCTCGCAAGCTGCTCTGCCAGCAGTTCGGCACCCAGGATCTGGTGGGCTTTGGTGTCGACAAGAGCGAGACCGCCCTGTGCGCCGCTGGTTGTCTGATGCAGTACGTCAAAGATACCCAGCGCACCGCCCTGCCCCACATCCGCAACGTACGCCTCGAGCAGCCAGATCATGCGGTCATCATGGATGCCGCTACCCGCCGCAATCTGGAGCTGACCCAGAATCTGTCCGGCGGCTATGAAAATACCCTGGCCGAGGTGCTGGATCGCACCGCCACCCCCATGGGCAGCCGCCTGCTCAAGCGCTGGATCCACCAGCCGATCCGCGATCGGGTGATCCTGAAAGGTCGCCAGAGCACCATCCATACGCTTATCGAGCAGAACCTCTACGACGAGCTGGGCAACCTGCTGCGTCAGGTGGGTGATGTGGAGCGAGTGCTGGCCCGTCTCGCCCTGCGCTCGGCCCGCCCGCGCGACCTCACCCGCCTGCGTCAGGCCTTCGCCCAGTTGCCCGAATTGCAGCGCCTGCTGGCGGATAACGAGCACGAAGCGGTGCAGCAGCTGGCCGAGCGGGCCAGCACCTTCCCCGAGCTGCTCGACCTGCTGGAGCGCGCGGTGATGGAAGTGCCGCCGGTGCTGATCCGCGATGGTGGCGTCATCCGTGACGGCTTCAATCAGGAGCTGGACGAGCTGCGGGATCTCGCCAACGGCGCCACCGCCAGCCTCGCCCGCATCGAGGAGCGGGAGAAGCTGCTGACCGGCATCAACACCCTCAAGGTGGGCTACAACAAGGTGCACGGCTTCTATATCGAGGTGAGCCGCGCCAACAGCCATCTGGTGCCGGCCCACTACATCCGCCGCCAGACCCTCAAGAACAACGAACGCTACATCATCGATGAGCTGAAGAAATACGAGGACAAGGTACTCACCGCCCAGTCCCAGGCGCTGGCGCTGGAGAAACGGCTCTACGAAGAGCTGCTCGATGCCCTGCTGCCCCACCTCGGCGATCTGCAGGATTCCGCCGCCGCACTGGCGGAGTTGGACGTGCTGGCCAACCTGGCCGAGCGGGCCGAGACCCTCGACTATCGCTGCCCGACCCTCATCGATGAGGATCAGATCCTGATCGAGGCGGGCCGCCATCCGGTGGTTGAGCAGGTGATGACAGATCCCTTTATCGCCAACCCTATCCGGCTGGAGCGGGAGCGGCGGATGCTGATCATCACCGGCCCCAACATGGGCGGTAAGTCCACCTACATGCGCCAGACTGCGCTCATCGTGCTGCTGGCTCATATCGGTGCCTTCGTCCCCGCCGACAACGCCCGCATCGGCCCTATCGACCGCATCTTTACCCGCATCGGAGCGTCAGACGATCTCGCCTCCGGCCGCTCCACCTTTATGGTGGAAATGACCGAGACTGCCAATATCCTCAACAACGCCACCGCCCGCAGTCTGGTGCTGATGGACGAAATTGGCCGCGGCACCAGCACCTACGACGGCCTCTCGCTGGCGTGGGCCTGTGCCGAACAGCTGGCAAGCAAGATTGGCGCCTACACCCTGTTCGCCACCCACTACTTTGAGCTGACCCGCTTGCCGGGGCTGATGAGCGGGCTGGCCAACGTCCACCTGGATGCGGTGGAGCACGGCGACACCATCGCCTTTATGCACGCGGTACAGGAGGGGGCGGCCAGCCGCTCCTACGGTCTGCAAGTGGCAGCGTTGGCCGGGGTGCCGAAATCGGTGATCCAGCAGGCCCGTCACAAGCTGCATGAGCTGGAGAGCGCCACTCCGGTCGCCGCCGGTGAAAGCCGCCCAGCCCCGGTGGCCCTCGCCCCGCAGCCTCATCCGGTGGTGGAAGAGCTGGAAGCGCTGCGCCCGGACGAGCTCACCCCCCGTCAGGCACTGGATCTGCTCTATCGCCTCAAGCAAATGCTGTAAGCACTGGCTGCCGTGCAAGCATGCAAAAGGGGAACCGCGAGGTTCCCCTTTCTATATTCAGCACCCGGCAAACCAGTCAGGCCACCGCCCGCACCTCTCCACGGGCCCGCAACAGACTCTGACACCCCTGCCAGTAACCCTGCAGATAACCGGACTCCAGCTTGACCGGATCCTGGGTAAAACGGGAGACCATGAAATCGGCCGGTGGCGCGATCACCTCGATCTCGCAATCGGCAGGGGGATTGGCAATGAAATCGAGTGCCCGGTTGTAGGCGCGATCCCGCTCCAACATGGCTTGCGCCAGCGCAGGCTGGGTTTTCAGCAAGGCTTTGACCATCCAGCAGAAACGGGCCGGCTTCTTGCGATATCCCCAGGGTTCAGACAGCACCACCGTCATCCGCCGCGCCCCGCGCCGATAGGCCTCGATCACCGGGATGGAGTCGCTGATCCCGCCATCGGCCATCGGGCGACCATCGACGCAGGGGGTATCGTGCTGCACCACCGGCAGGGCGCAGGTGGCGGTCAGCACCTCATCCATGTTGTCGGGCCGCACCGGCAGATAGATGGCCTTGCCGCTCGCCACATCGGTCGCCACCGCGTAGAAGGGAACGTCGCGGGCGCAGAAGGTGTCGAGATCGAGCGGGAAGCGATGGCGACTGGCCTGCCACAGCCAGCCGATGTCCACCAGATCGCCCCCTTTGACGAAACGCAGGGGATCGAGAAAACGGGAGCTGCAAGCCAGCTCGGTGATGATGTGGTGACTGCGGCGCGGCTGCTCGCTCAGATAGGAGACCAGATTAGTGGCACCGGCCGAGACGCCCATGACGAAATCGAACGGGTAGTAGTGACTTTCGACAAACGCATCGAGCACGCCGCTGGCAAAGATGCCGCGCATCGCGCCCCCTTCGACAATCAGGGAGCAAGGGTGGGGATTAAACATAACAAGGCTCCGTCAGCTGTAATACCTGCCGGGATCGATCCCGGCCCAGTGATGGACGCCTTCATGCAGAACATCAAGACGCCGCAGCAGGACGATTCAGGCTCACTCGCACAAGCCAGAAGCGGGCAGGAGCAAACCTGAACCGTGAAGCGACCCCCAGTATATGCAGCGCACCAACCTTCAAAAAATGAATTTAAATAATAAAAAACATGCCTTTTGGGCATGATTTAGCACATCAGCAGAGACGGCCCTTTATCCGCTAACAGCACCATCAAGATCAAGGCAGCCCGGGCCCGAACGTCCCGTCGACGGGGTTGTAGTGGTAGGCCCGATAGTCAAAGTCCACCTTATCAAGGCGCGGATTGGCCAACTCGAACAACAGGCGCCTGGGGATCTGCGCCTGCTCGAGGGAAGGTTTGAAGTGGCGCAGCCAGAGCTGTTGCAGCGAACCATCCCGCCACGCCTGCTTGAGGCCAACCGAGAGGCGGCGGATGGCAGCCTGATTATCCTTGTGGGTGTAGAAGAGGTGGAGGAAGGGATAGTGCAGCGCCACTCGCCGATCCACGGTGAGGCCGGGCAGATCACTGTGCTGCTCCTGCTCGATAAAGAGCTCGTTGGCCCCGCGGCAGAAGAGGTCGATGCGACCGCGAGCCACCAGCTTGAACAGCCGCTCGTAACCGTCGATCTCCTGCACCTTGAATCCCCCATGACGCAGGATCTCCGCATCTTGCCAGCCACGCCCCTGCCCGTGCAGAAATTGCTGCAGCTCGGTCAGGGTATTGACCCTTGCCACCGCATCGGCCTGCTGCGGGCTGACGAAGCAGATGCGATAACCGAGGATGCCCAGCTCCACCGGAAAACGGACGTAATCCAGCGCTCCGCTCTCTGCGGCCGGACGCAGACTGTCGGCCACAAACAGATTGGGGTATTGCTGAGTCTGCACAATCTGTCGCATTCGGATACGGTTCATCGGCGGCGCGGTCCGCAGCTCGTAGTCACCGAAGCTGTCGCGGGTCTTCTCCAGCGCCAGCTGCAACAGATCGCGAAAATAGAGGGTACGCAAGTCCCGATCGCTCTCGGGGCTGATATGAGTGATGACGTCGCTCGCCCGTAGGGGAGTGGCAAGGAGGGAAAGACTGCACAGCAGCAAGCAGGAAGCGAGGTGATGAAAGGTCATACTGCTCATCCCGGGAATACAGGCTCACTAGAGTGTAGCGCCGGGACGAGCAGCCTTGTAAAGGGAAGCTCAGCCTACCAGAACATCCGGCCCAGCAGGGGCGCCAGCAGCACGGTCACCATACCGGCGATCATCATCACCATACTGGAGACTACTCCCTCCTCATTACCCATCTGATAAGCCCTGGCAGTACCGGCGCCGTGGGCCGAGGCGCCAAACCCCGCCCCCTTGCCTAGGCGGCTGCGAATGGCCAGCACGGTGAGCACGCTCTCCCCCACCGCCATGCCGATGACGCCGGTGAGCACCACAAACAGCGCGGTGAGATCGCTCTGACCGCCGATGGCGCGGGTCGCCTCCACCGCAAACGGCGTGGTGATGGAGCGCATCGCCAGACTGCGTTGCAGCATGTCGGAGAGATCCAGCCAGCGAGCCAGCAGCACGGTACTACCCACCGCCATGATGACGGAAGCAACCACCCCGACCGACAGCGACAACCAGTGGCGGCGGATGAGCTGGCGGTTCTCGTAGACCGGCACCGCGAAGGCGACGGTCGCCGGGCCCAGCAGCCAGAGCAGCCAGTGGGATTCCGCCATGTAATCCTGATAGGGGATGTGGAACAGCAGCACCACGGCCACCAGCAGGGTCGGTGCCAGCAGCAGCGGCATCAGCGGCAGGATCCGCTTTTTGCCGTAGAGCCATTTGCTGGCGTAGTAGAAGAGCAGGGTGAGGGCGAAACAGATCAGCCCGAGCAGGGTATCAGACATGACGACGACTCCGGCGGGCCAGTTTCAGTTCGAGGCGGTAAACCCGATCTACCACCAGCGCCGTGGTACCGAGCACCAGGGTAGTGCTCACCAGCAGCACCACCATGATGCGCCACCCCTCCTGCAGCAGCAGATCCTGATAGTTGACCACCGCCACCACGGCGGGCACGAAGAAGAGCAGCATCTCGGCCAGCAGCCAGCGGGCTCCGGCCTCAAACCACTGCGCCTTGACCACCCCGAGCAGGATGCAGGCCAGCAGCAACAGCATGCCGGTGAGGTTGGCGGGCAGCGGCAGATGGAGGGTACGCACCGCGGTATCGGCCAGCAGCCAGATGGCTGCCAGCAACACAATCTGGAAGGGAGTCTGTAACCAGCGCAAGCAGAGGGCTTTCATGATCATCGTCTTTCTGTGAACCGGCTCACAGTATAGAGTTGAGCAAAACCTGCCAGAAATGAATTAAAATTATCGAATTCATGCCGCATAGGCATACTTCATCCCGTACCCGCCAACACGAGTCGAGAGAGTCCATGGATATTCGCGCCCTGCGCTATTTTGTCGAACTGGTGCGGGAGAAAAGCTTCACCCGCGCCTCTGAAAAGCTGTTCGTCACCCAGCCCACCATCAGCAAGATGATCCGCAATATCGAAGAGGAGCTGGGCCAACCCCTGCTCAACCGGGAAGGGCGCCGCTTCACCCTGACCGACAGCGGCCAGGTGCTGTTCAACCGTGCCCAGACCATCTTGGCGGAGATGCAGCAGCTGGAGGCCGAACTGGCGGATCTGCAGAGCCTGCAACATGGTCGCCTCACCCTCGGCATTCCCCCCATGGTGGGTCACGTCTATGCGGATCTGATCCGCGCCTACCGCAGCCGCTATCCCAAGGTGGAGCTGACCCTGGTGGAGTACGGCGGCCGTCGCATCGAACAGGCGGTGCTGGAGGGGGAGCTGGATCTCGCCATCACCATGCTGCCGACCAAAGAGGGGGGCGCCCTCAGCGCGCTGGAGCTGGATCAATACCCGATCCGGGTGGTGCTGCCGGATCAACCCCGCTGGCATGGCGAAGCGCCGCTGCGGCTGGAGTCCCTGCAGGAGGAGCCCTTCCTGCTCTACACCCAGGCGTTTACTCTGAGCGAGCGACTGGAGCAGGCGTGTCAGGAGGCGGGCTTTGTGCCGCAGGTGGCGGCGCGCAGCAGCCAGTGGGATTTTCTCACCGCCATGGTGCGCAGCGGCATGGGGGTCGCCTTCTTGCCGGAGCCGGTCTGCAACCGGCTGACCCCGGATGGTCTGGTGCTGCGGCCGCTGGAGCCCGAATTGAGCTGGCGACTCGGGGTGATCTGGCCGAGCGAGCGCTATCTGTCGCGCACCGCCGAGGCCTGGCTGGCCCTCTGCCGCCAGCGGCAGGCACCTCAATAATCGCCGAAGCGATCGGCTTGCGGATTGTAGAAGTAGGGGCGGTAATCGAAGCTGATCCCGTCGAGGAAGGGGTTATCCAGTCGCAGCAGTCGGCGCTGGGAGAGCTTGGCAAAGGCGATGGCCGGGCCAAAGCTCTTGCGCCACAGCGCCTGTAGCGAGCCATCCTGCCACGCCAGCTGCAACCCCCGCTCGACCCGCTGCAACGCCTCGCGATTGTTGGGATTGGTGTAGAAAACCCGGGGCAGCGGGTAGTAGATCAACAGTGCGTCATCCACCAGCAGATCCGTCATCTCCTTGTGGGTCAGCTGCTCGCTGCGCAGCTCGCTCACCCCGCGGCAGAAGAGATCGAAGCGGCCCCGCGCCACCATTTTGAACAGCTTTTCGTACCCCTCCACTTCCACCACCTCCATCCCGGCGTAGCGCAGGATATCCACATCCAGCCACCCCTTGCCCTGACCGAAGGTGAACTGGCGCAGCCCCTTGAGGTCGGTCACTTTGCTTACCGCCGCCTTTTGCTGCGGGCTGACAAAACAGATGCGGTAGCTGACGATCCCCAGATGGATGGGAAAACGGACATAGGCGAGCCCCAGATCCTCGCGGGTGCTGCTGTAGCTGTCCATGACAAAGAGGTTGGGATAGCTGTCGAGCTGCATGCTGAGCCGCTCACGCGCCTTGGTCATGGGCGGCGCAGGCTCCAGCAGATAGTCGCCAAACTGGTCGCGGGTCTTGTCGAGGGCGAGCCGCAGCAGCTCCCGATCATAAGTGGTACGCGGATCCCGCTCGCTCTCCGGGCTGATGAAGGTAAACCGGGTGGCCGCCTGTCCGGTCAGCGACAACACGCAGAACAGAGCGGCGGCCAGCAGATGCAGGGGTGACATAAACCGCGCCTTGGCTGAAAGGGTACTTTCAGTGTAGCCCTGAGCGTGGGTGCCCAACCATGGCGCGGCCTGTGCGAGGATAAGCAACACGACAAACAGGGGGACGCGGGCAGATATCCTCACGAGACACATCGCCCTCGGGCCACCACAGGCCCAGATAGCAGGTTCACACCGTGCCCGGTACTACTCTTCGCCGATAGGTGCGGCGATCCACTTCATCAGCGTCAGCATATCCTGCGGCGCCACCCCGACCGAGAGGCCGCGCTTGCCACCGCTCACCAGAATCTCGTCAAACTGCAGCGCCGACTCGTCGAGCACGGTGGGCAACAGTTTCTTCTGCGCCAGCGGGCTGATGCCACCCACCTTGTAACCGGTCAGCTTCTCCGCTTCCGCCGGTTTCATCATCTCCACCTTCTTGAGGCCGGTCGCCTTGGCCAGCTGCTTCAGGCTGCACATGCCGGATGAGGGAACGATGGCCACCACCGCCTGCTTGTCGTGATGGGCAACCAGGGTCTTGAACACCTGCGCCTCCGGCAGCCCGAGCTGGGTCGCGGCATGCTTGCCGAAATCGTCGTGGGCTTCGCACTCGTAGGGGTAGAGCTTGTGGGGGATTTTGAGCTTCTTCAGCAGGTTGATGGCAGGAGTCATGATGGATGCCTTGAATCGAATCGCATAAAAACAAGGCCAAACAGTCTGCTCCTCACTCTGGGGTGATGCAAGGGGGGATGGAAGTTGCAAGGGCCATTGACTGGCCGCCATGCCATGCACGCTGGCGGCGAGCGACCAGAACACTTGACCAGACAGAGTCCAAACGGGTATTGCTTTAACCCTTTGACGCCGCCACAACCCATACCGCAGGAGCCCATATGCAACTAACCCCACCCCAACCGCCTCAGGACGATGATGTTGAAGCGCTGCGCATTGGCCTGACGGGCTACAACGTAAGCCAGGCAGGCCCTCAACTGTACGAACTTCGGCGCGAGCGGATCGCCAGCTTTATCAAGGATAAAGAGGGCAAGGTACACGGCGGCATCATCGCCGACATCAAGTGGGGCTGGCTGCACGTCGACTGGCTCTGGATCGATGAAAGCATCCGCCGTGATGGCTGGGGCGGCCGCCTGCTCGGCGCCATGGAGCAGTACGCCCAAAGCAAAGGCATCACCAACTACCATCTGGAAACCACCAGCTTTCAGGCCCTCCCCTTCTACCAGAAGCAGGGCTACGAAGTCTTTGGCCAGCTGCCCGATATGCCGCCGGGGCATATCAGTTACTTTCTGAAAAAGCAGGATAAGTGATGACACTCCCGCGCCTTGCCAATGCCAATATCGTGATCCGCCCGTTCGAGCCGGGCGACGCCGACGAGTTTTTCCGCGCGGCCCACGAATCCATCGAGACGGTCGGTAAATGGATGAGCTGGTGCTCCCATTCATTTACTCGGGAAAACGCGCTGGAGTGGTTTGCCAGCTGCGCGCAGGATTGTGCGGCGGGACGCGCCTTTGATATGGGCATTTTCTGCGCCACCACCGGCCAACTGCTGGGTGGCGCAGGTATCAACCAGCTGTCGCCCCATCATCGTTACGGCAATATCGGCTATTGGGTGAGGCAATCTCGCCAAGGCTGCGGCATCGCCCGTCAGGCTGTCGCCCTGCTCCGTGATTTTGGCTTTAGGCAGTTGGGACTATTTCGGCTGGAGATCGTAATGGGAATCGGAATCGGCAACAGCGCCAGCGAAGCCGTTGCCATCGCCGCAGGGGCTACCTTTGAGTGCCGGGCAAGGAACCGTATCTTTCTTCATGGGCAGCCCCTTGATGCACATATCTATTCGCTTGTTCCTAATGCGTCATTTCTGTAGTCTAATGACTCTTACTGAACTGTGTGAGACATATAGAGAAGTGCAGATATAGTGTAATGTGGTTGACCAGATTATATTGGTAATGCCCTGTTAGCTTAAAACACTTATATAATATCCAGTAAATTTTCACTGGCATTATATTAAACAACCCCCCAACTGAATAGCCGGTTGGCATAAAATCCAAGAAGAAATCAATGAAGCCATTACTTGAACACTTTGCGAATGCCACTAGAAACATGCAAAGTCTATACATAATTGTTTTTATATTAGCGGCTTTTTTACTTCGAACAACACTATACCTATATACATCCCAAAGTGAAATTACACTTGAAGATTATGCAGCTAATAATCTTTTACCTGAAGTTACAGGAATGGTAATAGAGTTGGTGTTAATCCTTTTTGTCGTAGATGCTATCCAAAGCAAAGAAAAAAAGGATAGAGAAAACAATGAAACATTAGAAAAAAGACATAAGCAGATTATGCTTGAACGTAGACTTAGGGCGCAACTTAGATTTTTAATTAGACAAATTTTTGAAGACGTGACTATTGACAACGGAACTATAGGAAAAGACTTTTTATTTCATGCTGCCGATCATTATGAAAACCAAGTATCCATTAATAAATTCAAAGAAGTTATTGCTGAAGAAATAGCGAGCGACTCATTTAAGGAGTATTTAATAAACGTATGTTTAAATGAGCAACCTTTAATACTAGCTTTATCTCCGGTATGCTCTGAGCTTAGCGATAGACATGTTAAAGCATGGATGGCTATTGCTCATTACCTTCAAAAGATTACGACAGGAAATAACCCTTTGCAGAACACTGAAAAACTGCTTTCATGGATCGCTTTCTTTGACAAGCAAACTTTTAGTCAAGGGCTTATAAACTCATAAATCTGTACATTACTTACTAATGTTCTGATCATATCAACTCCGTAGGGTACAGTGAACGAAGTGGCGTAGGGTGTAATGAACGAAGTGAATTACACCTCTATCTGCATAACTATCATAATGAAAGCGGTGCAATGCGCTCCGCTTATTGCACCCTACGACAACTCCCTGAGGTTATGGAGGGCACGGTTTTGGCTCCCCCTCCAATCCGCCGAGGGGAAGGTGAAAGGTCAGGAGCGCCATCAGGGATGATGGCGCAGACGCAGCCGGCACAGGGATGTGCCGTCTGCGGCGGTCCGTCCGACCTTGTTCCTGACCCGAGGGAAACCGCGTAGCGGTCGGATTGGCGGGGGAGAAGACCTTTGGTGACTTTGGGTCTTTCCAAAGTCACTCGCCCCGGCCCGAAGGGCGGGCGAAACCCCTTCGAGGCCAGCGGCCTCGCGTCCTGCACGGCGAAGCCGAGCCGTCTACCATCCCCAAAAAATGCAAAGCGGACGATTACGCCTACCGGCTAATCGACCCTACGATTGCACGGCGCAGCCGTGCCTGCTTGCCACAGGCACGGAGTCTTGCTGAACACCCGGATGCCACCAGCAAATGGGGGCATGGCCGCCCCTATCGGCCCAAAAACGGCTCCCAATCCTTAAACACCGGCTGCAACCCTGCCTGTCGCACGGCGGCGGCCACTTCACCCACCGGGCGGTCGTCGTGGATGGCGAACTGCTCCAGCTCCTCTTTATCCCCCTCGGCATAGCCACCCGGTTGGGTGCGCGACTCGGCAGACATCTGGGTGATGCCAAGGCGCACCGCGCCGTTGCGAAACGTAGCCGACTCGCGGGTGGAGAGGGACAAGTCCAGCGTGGGCGAGAATAGGCGCCAGGCGCAGATAAGCTGGGCCAGCTGGCGATCCGACATGATGACGGCAGGCTCCAGCCCACCGGTGCAGGGGCGTAGGCGCGGGAAGGAGAGCGAGTAGCGGCTCTGCCAGTGGTGGCGCTCAAGCCAGCTCAGATGCTCGGCGACAAAGTAGCTGTCGGCGCGCCAGTCCGAGGAGAGACCGATGAGCGCCCCCAGCCCGATTTTGTCGATACCGGCGCGGCCCAACCGATCCGGCGTGGCGAGGCGCCATGCGATGTCCCGCTTGTTGCCGCGCAGGTGATGGCGGGCGTAGGTGGGGGCGTGGTAGGTCTCCTGATAGACCATAACGGCGTCGAGGCCGAGGCTCTTCAGCTCGGCATATTCGGCCTGCGAGAGGGGCTGCACCTCCATCCCCACCGTGCTGAAGTGGCGGCGGATGATGGGCATCACTTCGCGAAAATAAGCGAGCCCCACCTTGTGCTCGTGCTCGCCGGTCACCAGCAGCACGCTGTCAAAGCCGCGCGCCTTGATGGCCAGACACTCGCGCTCAATCTCCTCTGCATTCAGGGTCTTGCGCTTGAGGCGGTTGCTCATGGAGAAGCCGCAGTAGGTGCAGTCATTGGCGCACAGGTTCGACAGATAGAGCGGCACATAGAAGCCGATGGTGTTGCCAAAGCGCTGGCGGGTGAGCCGCTCGGCCTCGGCGGCCATCTGCGGCAGATAGGCTTCGGCGGCTGGGGAGATCAGCGTCATAAAATCGCTCAGGGTACGGCGGGGTGAACCCAGCGCCCGTTCGACATCGGCGGCGGTCTTGGCGCGGATCTGCATGCCGATATGGTCCCACTCCAGATCCTGCCAACGGTCGAGAAAGGAGAGGGCTGTTTCTGATTCCATTGCCCCCGGAGCCCTCACCCCCAGCCCCTCTCCCAGAGGGAGAGGGGGGCTAAACACATCGGCCTCGTGAGAAACCGAGAAAGAGGGCGTGGCGATTGGCTCTTGCCCCGAGCCAGCATCATGACTCATAACGCCCCCAGAAAATCGGTCAGCGGGCTGGAGGCTTGGGCCTGTAGGGCGCGGGCGCCGAGACCGGCTTCATAGGCACTGCGGCCAGCCTCACAGGCCAACGCAAAGGCGCGGCCCATGGCGACCGGGTCGCCGCTCACCGCGATAGCGGTGTTGACCAGCACGGCATCGGCGCCCAGCTCAAAGGCGGCGGCCGCGTGGCTCGGCGCACCGATCCCCGCATCCACCACCACAGGCACATTGGCCTGCTCGACGATGATGGAGAGAAACTCCCGGGTCACCAGCCCCTGATTGGAACCGATGGGCGCGCCGAGCGGCATCACGGCGGCGCAGCCCACCTCTTCCAGCCGTTTGCAGAGCAAGGGGTCGGCGCCACAGTAGGGCAGCACCACAAAGCCCTCCTTCACCAATTGCTCGGCGGCTTTCAGTGTCTCGATGGGATCGGGCAGCAGATAGCGCGGATCGGGGTGGATCTCCAGCTTCAACCAGTTCGTCCCCAGCGCCTCGCGGGCGAGGTGGGCGGCAAATACCGCCTCGGCGGCGGTCTTGGCACCTGAGGTGTTGGGCAGCAGCTTGACCCCGAGTTGCAGCAAGGGGCTCAGGATATCGTCGTGGGCCTTGCCCGGTTCAAGCCGCTTGATGGCCATGGTGACCAGCTGGGAGCCGCTCGCCTCGATGGCGGCGGCCATCAGATCCGGGCGGGCAAACTTGCCGGTTCCGGTAAAGAGGCGCGATGAGAAGGTGTGATCGGCAATTGTCAGCATGTCAGCCTCCGGCCACAGTGGTAAGAAGAGATGAAGTTCCACCGCAAGGCAGAACGCTCGAAGATGGGACTGTGAGCATCATGGGTCAGCCTCCCGCTATGGCGGTAAAGAGGTGGAGTTCGTCTCCGTCATTGAGACGGGTCTCGGCCCAGCGGCCACGGGGCAGCACGGCGCCGTTAAGGGCCACCGCCACACCCTGTGGATTAACTTCTTGCGCCGCCAGCAGGTCGGCCACACTCTGCCCTGCCGCCAGCGGCTGGGCTTTATCGTTGAGTCGAATGGTGAGGGTCATGGGGTGATCTCCTTATCGTGTGTCGGGCATCGGCACTGCCCGCAAACCGGGCAATCGGGGTCGGGAGCCAGAGTGAGGGTCTGCCACTGATGGATCAGGGCATCGAAGCGACGCAGAGTGCCCGCGACCGGGCTTGGCATCCCGAGCAGCAGCTTCAGCGCCTCCAGCGCCTGCAATGAGCCCATCACCCCCACCAGCGGGCCGGTGACGCCGCTGGTCTCGCAACGCTCGGCGATTTGGGTATCAAGCGGATAGAGGCAGGCGTAACAGGCGTGATCGCTGCTGGTGCGCGCCATCAGCTGCCCCTGCCAGCCCACCGCGGCGGCTGAGATCCAGGGTTTGCCCTGAGCCACGCAGGCGGCGTTGATGGCCTGGCGGGTGGCGAGGTTGTCGCAGCAGTCGATCACCAGATCTACCTCGGCCACAAACTCCGGCAGGCTGGCGGCATCGAGCCGCTGGTTGATGGCGATCAGCTCCACCAGCGGGTTGTGGGCGGCCAAGCGCTCGCGGGCCAGCTCCGCCTTGGAGTGGTTGACTGCCTCGCTGTCGAACAGGATCTGACGCGGCAGATTGCTGGAATCGACCGTATCGCCATCGGCCAGCCACAAGGTGCCCACCCCGGCGCCAGCCAGATAGAGGGCGAGCGGCGAGCCAAGCCCCCCGAGACCGACGATCAGTACGGACTTATCTTTCAGCCGTGCCTGCCCTTCTTCACCCACTTCCGCCAGCATCAGCTGGCGGCCGTATCGCAAATACTCTTTGTCACTAAGAGAAGCAGCATCAGAGCGCATATTCAGCCTCCCGTATAACGGTGGCCGAGCGCGGCTCATCCCCCGCCCCCACGGCCGCGAGCAGCCGTTCGGTCGCCCCCTGCCAGTCGTCGCTGGCAGTGATGGCCGAGACCAGCGCGATACTGCCGACCCCGCTTGCCTTGACCGCCGCCACCCGCTCCTCGCTGATGCCGCCGATGGCCACCGTCGGCCACTCCGCCATCAGGGCACGGTAGCGATGCAGCCGCACCAGCCCCTGCGGGCGAGACGGCATCGCCTTGGTGTTGGTCGGGAAGATATGACCCAGCGCCATATAGGAGGGGGCCAACTCGCGAGCCCGCATCAGCTCGAAGTAGCCGTGGGTGGAGATGCCAAGGCGCAGCCCGGCGGCCTGAATGGCGGCGAGATCGGCGGTCTCCATATCCTCCTGCCCCAGATGCACGCCCCAGGCGCCCGCCTCGATGGCCTGCTGCCAGTAGTCGTTGATAAAGAGCCGCGCCCCATGGCGGCGACCGAGCGCTACCGCATCGCGAATGGCCGGTGCCACCTCTGCGGCAGGCAGATTCTTGATCCGCAGCTGGATGGTCTTGACCCCCTGCCCCAGCAGGCGGCGCAGCCACTTGACCGAGTCCACCACCGGATAGAGACCGAGGTTGTGTTCGGTCGGCGCGAAGGGGCCATCCGGCAGGCGGGCGCAGCTTGTCTCATAAAGGCCGAAACGACGATCGAGGGTTGATCCCGCCAGCACGGCGCAGGGGAAGTAAGCCAGATCGGCTGGCCAGCCGAGATGGGCGATGGGGCCCGGGCCTTCCCCCACCCCCTGCGCCGCCGCCAACCCCTGTTGCAGGTAGGCTCGCGCCAGGGTGATGGCGTCCTCCACCGGATAATCCTGCGCTACCACGGCGGCAATGGCGCTGGCGTAGCAGCAGCCGGTGCCGTGGCCGTGGCGGGTATTCAGGCGCGGCGCCGCCAGCCAGAATTCGCGGCTCTCGTCCTGGTAGTAATCGAGGCAGATATCGCCGCTCCACTCCAGATGGCCCCCCTTGACCAGCACGGCGCGGGCACCGAGTTCGCGCAGGCGGCGGGCGGCGAGGCGCACCAGTTCGGGGCTGCTGACCGGCAGTCCGGTCAGGGCTTCCAGCTCGGGGCCGTTGGGGGTGATGAGCGACAGACGTGGCAGCAGCTGTTCGCGCACCGCCGCCAGCATATTGGGCTCCGCCATCGGGGTGCCGCTGCTGGCAATGGCCACCGGATCGTAGACCACGAAGGGCGCCTCGATGGCAGCCAGTCGGCGGGCCAGCACCTCGACGTGAAGCCGGGTTGGCAGCAGGCCGATCTTGATGGCGGCAGGCGGCAGATCGACGCCAAGGGCGTCGATCTGGGCGGTGAAGGTCTGCATCAGCACCGGGTCGACCATCTTCACCGCCACCGAGTTCTGGGCGGTAATGGCAGAGATAACCGAGCAGCCGTGCACGCCGAGGTCGTGCAATGTGTGCAAGTCGGCCTGAATGCCGGCACCGCCGCCGGAGTCGGAACCGGCGATGGTCCAGACAACCGGGCGAGAGTCGGTCACGGGCGACAGATCGGCGGGGCTGACAGCCCCGCTTGCGCTGCTCACGCCTCCTCCCCTGCGGCCTGTTTCAGCGCCGCCGCCTGATGGTAGATCTCGCCACCGGTCTCCTTGAAGGTCTCTGCCATGCGGGCCATGCCGCTCTCCACCTGAGCCACCACCTGCTCCTGCTGACCATCCATGCCGACCAGCTTGATCTCAACGGCTTCCAATTTCGCCGCGTAATCGCGCACGTCCTGAGTGATCTTCATGGAGCAGAACTTGGGCCCGCACATGGAGCAGAAGTGAGCCACCTTGCCGGACTCCTGCGGCAGGGTTTCGTCGTGGTAGGCGCGGGCGGTGTCGGGGTCGAGGGCCAGATTGAACTGATCCTCCCAGCGGAACTCGAAGCGCGCCTTGGACATGGCGTTGTCGCGGATCTGGGCACCTGGGTGCCCCTTGGCCAGATCCGCAGCGTGAGCGGCGATCTTGTAGGTAATCAGCCCCTGCTTCACATCCTCCTTGTTGGGCAGCCCCAGATGCTCCTTGGGGGTGACGTAGCAGAGCATGGCGCAGCCGTACCAGCCGATGAGCGCGGCGCCGATGCCGGAGGTGAAGTGATCGTAACCCGGCGCGATATCGGTGGTGAGCGGGCCCAGGGTATAGAAAGGCGCCTCGTGGCAGTGCTCCAGCTGCTCGGTCATGTTGCGCTCGATCATGTGCATCGGCACATGGCCCGGCCCCTCGATCATCACCTGCACGTCGTATTCCCACGCGATCTTGGTCAGCTCGCCCAAGGTGCGCAGTTCGGCGAACTGGGCCTCGTCGTTGGCGTCATAGACGGAGCCGGGGCGCAGACCGTCGCCCAGCGACAGGGCCACGTCATAGGCGGCGCAGATCTCGCAGATTTCGCGGAAGTGCTGATAGAGGAAGTTCTCCTTGTGGTGGGAGAGGCACCACTTGGCCATGATGCTGCCACCGCGCGACACGATGCCGGTGAGGCGCTTGGCGGTCATCGGTACGAAGCGCAGCAAGACGCCGGCGTGGATGGTGAAGTAGTCCACCCCCTGCTCGGCCTGCTCCAGCAGAGTGTCACGGAACAGCTCCCAGGTGAGGTCTTCGGCGATGCCGTTGGTCTTCTCCAGCGCCTGATAGATGGGCACGGTACCGATGGGGACAGGGCTGTTGCGCAGGATCCACTCGCGGGTCTCGTGGATGTAGCGGCCGGTGGAGAGATCCATCACGGTGTCGGCGCCCCAGCGGGTCGACCAGACCAGCTTCTCCACCTCCTCTTCGATGCTGGAGGTGACCGCCGAGTTGCCGATGTTGGCGTTGATCTTCACCAGAAAATTGCGGCCGATGATCATCGGCTCCGCTTCCGGGTGGTTGATGTTGCTGGGGATAATGGCGCGACCGGCGGCCACCTCATCACGGACAAATTCAGGGGTGATGTTCTGGGGCAAACGGGCACCAAAATCGCGGCCCGGATGTTGGGTACGCAAGAGCTCGGAGCGCACCCGCTCGCGACCCATGTTCTCGCGAATGGCGATAAATTCCATCTCGGGAGTGACGATGCCGGCGCGGGCGTAGTGGAGCTGGGTGACCCGGCGACCTAGCTTGGCGCGGCGCGGCTTTGGCAGATGCTCGAAGCGCAGATGGTCGAGCCCCTCGTCCGCCAGACGCTCCTGAGTGAAGGTGGAGCTGAGCCCCGGCAGTTCGTCGGTGTCATCGCGCTCCAGCACCCAGTTCTCCCGCAAGCGCGGCAAGCCGCGGCGCACATCGATGGCGACCCCCTCCTCCCCGTAACGGCCCGAGGTGTCATAGACCGGCACCGGCTCGTTGGGCTCGAACCGGGGATCTTCTTTGGTGCCGCCGACGAAGGTGTCGGCCAGCTGGATCTCCCGCAGGGGAACACGAATATCGGCGCGGGAGCCTTCGATAAAAATGCGACGGGAGTTGGGATGAGCCATCCCCTTGAGGCTGTCGATAAAGGCCTGAGCGCTGGAGCGCTGCTCGCGGCGGCTGGATTTGGCGGTATCAGATACAGAAGTAGACATAGCAAAACTCACATTAACTGGTTGAAGTTATGGGTGTTTGCTTGTCTGGAGTTCGAGGAGAAGATGAACTTGCGGCGGGGTGTTTATCTCGGGAGGGAGTGCGCGCGGGATAGATCTCCGCTCTGCTGTTCTGCCACTTCCCGCTCTCTGCACGCGGTGGGCAAGGCGCCCTACGTGCTGGAAAACCGGACGGGACAGACTCCCTCCTGTGCGCCCTGACCCATCAAGGATGATCCCTTCGATGAGCGGAAGAGGCTTGTTCCTCCTCCGGCGCGGTAACCCGCAAGTTACCCTTGTTCCCTTCGCAGGTTTTAACCTGATCAGGTTCCACGGATCCCGAATTAACGGTCTCAGCTTCGCGTCGTTCGACGGTCAGCACTCCGACAAGATGGCGCCAGTATAAGGGGGAAAATCTAAAGCACAAGCCGTTAACAATCTGGCCAACACGCCTCTTTCAACAAATGAGTGAACAATGCCTCGCTCACGGGGCCACCCCACACAGAGGTCAAACCTGCGTTGGCATCACCTTGGCAAGCCATAGCTTCCCGCTGTGATCATTCAGGTACAGGAGGACAAAGGTGCGCTGGGCAAGTGCATCGTCTTGCGCAGAACAGAAACAGGCCCCTATGAAAGGGGCCTGCGAGGGAGGTTATTGAACCGGAACTATGGTCAGGGATACATTGCCAACCCCTTCGTTGGCAAGGGCCTCGCTGTCCAGATCCACACCGGTAAGCGCCACCTCATCGGCAGAGGCACTGCGCAGCTGGGCAGCCTTCGCGGAACGAGTCTGGGGCTGACCAATCTCGATATCGCCGGCAAACTGGCTCTCGGCATAGAAGTCACCGGTCACTGCCGAACGGATCGGGCGCAGCACACGACCCAGGTTATTCTGCATGGTCGACAAACCATACTCGCTGATGGTCCAGTTCCAGTCCCACCACTTCACTTCACCCGGGATATAACGCTTGTCCCACTGGTAGCGGATGCTGCTCGCCTTGTCGCGGAACGGGCCGACGGCAAAGGTGTGCTCCCAGGTGGGGCGATTCTCCGGATGGGTATACCAGGCATTGCCGCCCCAACGCAGGAAGCCCTTCATGGTCAGGTCATAATTGACCTCGGCCTTGAACTCGTAGGGGTAGGAGATGTTGGACTTGTAGAGGGCAACCCGCACCGGCAGGCTGGAGTGAGGCGGCACCGTGGGGCGCGCTTCAACCGAGACGGTCTCGGTCGTCGAGCCCCCTTTCTGGGAGGCCCAACTCTGGCTCGCAGCGATCTCGATGGCGAGTTCGGTTTCCCCCACCAGCGGCCACTGAAACTTGTTCTTGGTGGTCACCTTCTCGCTCAGGCTGTAGGTGTCGGTCTTCGACCAGTTGGTGGCCTTGTCGTACTTCAGGGTCACCACCACCTGCTGAGGCAGATCCGTGTAGTTGGTCGCATTGGCCGTGATGGTCTTGACCAGCTGCTTGCCGCTCTCGGTGACCTGACCATGGCTGAAGGAGTCGGGTTCCAGGGTATATGAGAAGTTGCTTACCTTGATGGAGCTCTTCTCCCCGCAACGATATCCGGAGCAGCCGCCGTCATTATTTCCCTTTATCAGCCAGCCATCGCCAACCCGGGTAACATCCATATCTTCCCCGACATAGGGGCTATGATTTCCACCTACCCAAGCGTATCCCAAATAATGGGCGAGATAACTGACTGGCTTGATAAAATAATCATTGTCGTGGACAAGACGCCATTGAACATCGACCTCATCACCCGCCGGAATATTCCAGTCAGAGAGTGTTGGTATTTCTCCGGAAACCGGTGAGTTGGGATAACACCAGGTTTCTCCGGCAGTGCCCTGTTTGATTTCGCCATTATATCCCGGTCCCATAATCACCCAGCGATCCGCCAGCCCGGTGATCTGCCACTGCCCCATGCGGCTGACCAGATTACCCTTGATACTCATGGCTTCATCGCGGGTCAGAGGACGGTAACCACTGGCACAGACGCCCGTGCCAAGACTCGCCCACTTGACCTGATCAGGGTAGACAGGTTCAGCCGCCTGCACCTGAGCGAGCATCAATGAAGACGCCAAAAACGCCAGATTGGCGGTAATTATTCTATTCATCATTTATCCCTCTTTCAGACATACGATAATTGTTATTGTGTAGAGATATCCTTTTTCATTTGACAGGTATGGACTCCGACAAAACCTGACACAAATAAAATAAACCACCAAAAAACATCCATGACAAACAAAATAATGGTGATACAGGAAAATAATTAGAGCGATGACTTTATTGAGGAATAAATCATAAATATTGTGACAGTCATTATTTAATGCCTGCCACAATATGGTGAAACCATATTAAATAAGAAGATGCTGAATTACTCTTCCGGATTGATCACTTCAATTCCCTGCAATATTCCATCCGCCGAACGGATCAATACCAGCTCGCTCCCGGCATGCAGATCGGCGGCCGAACCGTTGACCCAGCGCACCTGCGGATTGAGTGGCACAGTGCCCAGGGTGGCCAGGGTGAGCTGCCGGTCATCGAAGGATTGCAGGCGATCTTGCGCCCGCTGCCAGGGCTGATTGGCCAGCGGGGCTCTGGCGGCCAGCAGCTCAATCCGGGTGGCAACGCCATCGGCCACCAGCAGGGCGAGCTGGTCGCCGGGTTTGAGTGGCTGCGGCCAAATCTCCCCCTGCCGCCAGATGGCGGCACTGCCCTGCTCCACCTCGGCCCCCTGAAATTGCAGGCGGATGCCGTCGCTGTGCTCCAGCTCCACCAGCCACAATTCGTCGGCTCCCGCCTGCGCAGCCCAGAGCGGTACACCCAGCATCCATGCACACCACTTTCTCGATTGTTCCATCTTCGTTCGTCCCTGAACAAAAAGCCCATGCTGGACAAGCATGGGCTTCATTCGGGAGCATTTCTAATCGGAACGCAGAGATCGGATCAGTCATCCTCGCGGCAGCGGCTCAGGCGCATGCCGTCGAACTTGCACTCCAGCTCCAGCCAGCGCCCTTCGAACGGCGCCAGACTGTTGTCCGAGGTGGTGTAGCCCCAGATCCGCCCCCCTTCGACCGGCCCCTCCAGATCCATCTCGTCCTTGTCATCTTCGTCGAGGGCTTCGACCTTGCGTACATAGCGCACGCCGTTCTCCACCACCCCCTTCATCTCGACCCAGGTACCGCCGAGATCATCCTCGTTGAGCCAATCCTTGAAGCGGGTCTGGTCGTCGATCACGAACGGCATGCCGTTGACCATCAACTGGCCAAGCTGCCAGGTGGTGCGGCCGGTCAGTTTGAATTCGGTCGCCTGTGCGGTGCCAAGTGGCAACAAGATCAGCAACAGGAGGGCGCAGAGAGACTTCTTCATCAGGGATCCTCGGGGTTACACTGGCAAACAGGATGCCGAATCCGGTGTGAAAAGAGCGTGAAACGCTCACCAACCAGGAGAGCAAAGCATGAAGATTTTGGTAGTGGAAGACAATCCTCAGGTGGCGGAAACCATCATGGATTATCTGGAGCTGGCCGGTCACCGCCTCGATTGTGCCTATCACGGTCAGGCGGCGCTGCAACTGCTGGAGGAGCAGCGTTTCGACGTCATCATCATGGATGTGATGATGCCGCGCCTCGATGGCCTCAGCACGGTGGCGCGCCTGCGCGAGCAGGGGATTGCCACTCCCGTGCTGTTTCTCACCGCCCGCGACAGCCTGGAAGACAAGCTGGCAGGCTTCAAGGCGGGAGGGGATGACTATCTGGTCAAGCCGTTCGCCATGGAGGAGCTGGAGGTGCGGCTGCAAGCCCTCAGCCTGCGTGGCCCGCGCGGCGATGTGGGGGCCATCAGCTTTGGCGATCTGACGGTCGATGTCGCCAGCGGCCGCGCCACCCGCGCCGGTGAGCCCCTCAAGCTCGGCAAGATCCCGTTCCAAATCCTCGCGCTGCTGGCTCGCCGCGCCCCCGCCATCGTCAGCCGTCAGGAGGTGCTCGACACCGTCTGGGGCGATGAGGAGCCCGACTCCGATGCCCTGCGCAGCCACATTTACGCCCTGCGCAACGCGCTGGACAAACCCTTCCCCACACCCATGCTGGAGACCCTGCACGGTCAGGGCTACCGACTGGTGAGCGCATGAGCCTGCCGAGCCTGCGTCGCCGCCTGATCATGGCGCTCGGCGGCGCCGGGGTGGTGCTGCTGATCCTGCTCTCCGGCCTGATGATGGTGGCCGAGGACAAGATGGAGGAGCTGAGCCTGCGCCACTGGCTGGAAGCCGAAGTGACCCGCTACAGCGATGACTGGCTGCGACTCGGCCCGGCTGCGGCGGCTCCGAGCCCCAGACAGTTCTCCAGCTACTGGACCGAGGCGGGCCGCCTGCCGAAATGGCTGAAACCCTACCAGACCCCCGGCTTTTTCGAGCATCAGCTGGGCAAGGAGGACAAACACTTTCTGGTGGCCCGTCACCCCTCCGGCGAGGGACTGCTCTATCTGGTGTTCAATGACGACGCCGATGACTACCTAGACCCCTACGAAGACAAGCTGCATCTGGCCACCCGACTGATCGGGCTGACGCTGCTGCTCGCCTGCCTCGGCTTCGGCATCTGGCTGGTACGTCATATCACGGGGCCGCTGCAACGGCTGCAGCACAGGGTCGCCCACCTCACTCCGGATCAGGCGGATTTCGAGCCCGACGCCCCCTGGCAAGAGCTGCGCGATATCGAACTGGCACTGTTGGCTGGTAAACAGGAGGTGAGCGCGGTATTCGCCCGCGAGCAGGAGTTCAGCCGCTTCGCCAGCCACGAGCTGCGCACCCCCAACATGGTGATCCAGGGCTCGGCCGCCCTGCTTGGCAAGGTGACGGATCTGCCCGCACCGGCCGCCCGCGCCACCACCCGCATCCGCGCCGCCGCCGACGAGATGGCGCTGCTCACCGAGACCTTCCTGCTGCTGGGCCGCAAGGAGGCAGTGGAGCGACCGCTGCAGCAGGTGACTCCGCTGATCCGTCAGGAGCTGGCCCGCCTCGCTCCGCTGTTGCAGCGGGAGGCCCTCGATATCCGGCTTAACCTGGACGAGAGCAGCGAAGTAAACGCCCCCCTCTCCCTGCTCGCCATTGCCCTCGGCAACCTGCTGAAAAATGCCCTGAGCTATGCCGAGGGACATATCGACATCGAGCTGTGTGGCCCGGTGCTCACCATCAGCAACCCGACGGCGGCGGCGCCGGATCAGATCCTCGGCTACGGCTGCGGCCTCACCATCATCCAGCGCATCTGCGAGAAGCTGGGCTGGCAGATCGATACCCGGCTCGAGGATGGCGTATTTAGCGCCCGGCTGGCGATGATCACTGCCGAACAGTTCCCTCTCCCTTTGGGAGAGGGCTAGGGTGAGGGCGCAGTGGCACCGCCAACCCACCAGCCAGATAGCAACAAGGCGCCCGAGGGCGCCCTGTTTCTATCTGACGGATGCAAGCCTGAGGCTCACTCCGCCGGTTTGTTCTTGCGGCTCGCCTTGAGTTCGAGGAACTCGATGATTTTGCCGGCCACATCCTTGCCGGAGGCGGCTTCCACCCCTTGCAATCCGGGGGAGGAGTTGACCTCCAGCACCAGCGGGCCACGGGCGCTGCGCAGGATATCCACCCCCGCCACATCCAGCCCCATGATCTTGGCGGCCTGCACCGCGGTGGCGCGCTCTTCCGGGGTGATCTTGATCGCTTCGGCAGTACCGCCACGGTGCAGGTTGGAGCGAAACTCCCCCGGCTGGGCCTGACGGCGCATGGCGGCAACCACCTTGCCGTTGACCACCAGACAGCGGATATCGGCGCCATTGGCCTCGCGGATATACTCCTGCACCAGAATGTTGTTGTTGGTCTGGATAAAGGCCTCGATCACGCTCTCGGCGGCTTTCTGGGTCTCACAGAGCACCACGCCAATCCCCTGGGTTCCCTCCAGCAGCTTCACCACCAGCGGCGCCCCGCCCACCATGGTGATGAGGTCGGGTACGTCGTGGGTGCTGTGGGCATAGCCGGTGATGGGCAGGCCGATGCCATGGCGGGAGAGCAGCTGCATCGCCCGCAGCTTGTCGCGGGAACGACTGATGGCCACCGAGCTGTTGAGGGCCATGGTGTTCATCATCTCGAACTGGCGCAGCACGGCGGTGCCGTAGGCGGTAATGCTGGCACCGATCCGGGGGATCACGGCGTCATAGCTTCCCAGCTCCCCACCCTCGTAGTGAATGGAGGGGTTGTGGGAAGCGATATTCATATAGCAGCGCAGGGTGTCGAGCACCTCTACCTGATGACCGCGCGCCTGCGCCACCTCGACCAGACGGCGGGTGGAGTAGTTTTTCGGCTCACGGGATAAAATGGCGATCTTCATGACAATTCCGCTAGAAGGCTATGCCTGGGCAGGATGGGGCGGGAGAGTATAAGGTGCCACAGCGCCAAGACAACGCCAATTGTTTATCCTGACAACAAGACAAACCACACCAAACCGCACGCTACCACATCACTGTGACCAACAGGTTAAACGGCGGCTCTGCGCAGGTTGTTCAACCCGTGCAAGGATGCCGCCGTTTCTCGTTAAAGATCAACCGATGTCACGCGGGAGTCAGTTCAGGTTTGGCCCCAGCCAGCGCTCGGCATCTGCCAGCGTCATCCCCTTGCGAACAGCGTAATCCTCCACCTGATCTTGCTGGATCTGCGCCACCGCGAAGTATTTGCTCTCGGGGTGGGAGAAGTACCAACCCGACACCGCAGCCCCCGGCCACATGGCGTAGGATTCTGTGAGCTGCATGCCGATAGCCTGCTCCACCTTCAGCAGTTCCCAGATGCACCCCTTCTCGGTGTGCTCCGGGCAGGCCGGATAACCGGGCGCCGGACGGATGCCCTGATAGTTCTCGCGGATCAGCTCCTCGTTGCTGAGGGCTTCATCTGGGGCATAACCCCAGTGCCGCTTTCGCACCTGCTCGTGCAGGTACTCGGCGAAGGCTTCGGCCAGACGGTCGCACACCGCCTGAATAAGGATGGCGTTGTAGTCATCGTGCTGCGCCTTGTAGGCCTTGGCGATGGCCTCCTCACCGATACCGCCGGTCACCGCGAAGGCGCCGATCCAGTCCGGTTTGCCGCTCTCTTTCGGCGCCACATAGTCCGCCAGACAGTAGTTGGGGAAGCCCTGCTTCTCGCTCTGCTGGCGCAGGTGGTGCAGCACCTTGATGACCTCGGTGCGGGACTCGTCGCTGTAGACCTCGATGCTGTCCCCTACCGCATTGGCCGGGAACAGACCGACCACCCCGGCGCAGCGCACGCTCTGATCCTTTTCCAGTTGATCCAGCATGGCGTTGGCGTCGGCAAACAACCTGGTCGCCTCCTCGCCAATGATCTCGTCCTCGAGGATGCGCGGATACTTGCCCGCCAGCTCCCAGCTGAGGAAGAACGGCGTCCAGTCGATGTAGGGGCGCAGCACCGAAATGGCCACATCTTCGAACTTCTGCACCCCGAGCTCGCGGGGCTTGGGTGGCTGGTAGCCAACCCAGTCCAACTGGTGCCGGTTGGCGCGGGCATGGGCCAGACTGACCGGGCGGGAGCGCGGCTGCTTGCGGGCATGCTGATCCCGGGCGATCTCGTACTCCTTGTCGATGCGGGCGACAAACGCCTCCTTGAGATCCGGGCTGAGCAGGCTCTGGGCCACCCCTACCGCGCGGGAGGCGTTGGAGACATAGACCACAGGCTCCGAGTAGTTCTGCTCGATCTTCACCGCAGTGTGGGCCTTGGAGGTGGTGGCACCGCCGATCAGCAGCGGCAGCTTGAAGCCCTGACGCTCCATCTCCTTGGCCACGTGCACCATCTCGTCCAGCGACGGGGTGATGAGACCCGACAACCCGATGATATCGGCGCCGACCTCCCGCGCAGTCTTGAGAATGGTCTCGCAGGAGACCATGACCCCGAGGTCGACAATCTCGAAGTTGTTGCACTGCAGCACCACCCCGACGATGTTCTTGCCGATGTCGTGCACGTCCCCCTTCACGGTCGCCAGCACGATTTTGCCATTGCTGGAGCCACCCGACTTTTCCGCCTCGATATAGGGCTGCAGATAGGCCACCGCCCGCTTCATCACCCGGGCCGATTTCACCACCTGCGGCAGGAACATCTTGCCCGCACCGAACAGGTCGCCGACCACGTTCATGCCATCCATCAGCGGCCCTTCGATGACGTGCAGCGGCTTCTCGGCGCCAGCGCGTGCCTCTTCGGTATCCTCTTCGATAAAGTCAGTGATCCCCTTGACCAGCGCGTGCTCCAGCCGCTTGCCCACCGGCCAGCTGCGCCACTCCTGATCCCGCGGATCCTCAGCCTGGGCACCGGCACCGCGATACTTCTCGGCGATGGCCAGCAGCTCCTCGGTGGCGTTGTCATTGAGGTTGAGCACCACCGCCTCGACCTTCTCTTTCAGCTCCACCGGAATGTCTTCATAGATGGCGAGCTGACCGGCGTTGACGATCCCCATGTCCATGCCGTTCTTGATGGCGTGGTAGAGGAAGACGGCGTGAATGGCTTCGCGCACCGGTTCGTTGCCGCGAAACGAAAACGAGACGTTGGAGACGCCGCCGGAGATCATGGCATGGGGCAGGTGCGTTTTGATGTCCTTCACCGCCTCGATAAAGTCCACCGCGTAGTTGTTGTGCTCATCGATGCCGGTCGCCACCGCGAAGATGTTGGGGTCGAAGATGATGTCTTCCGGCGGGAAACCGACCTGATCCACCAGGATCCGGTAGGCACGCTGGCAGATCTCGAACTTGCGGGCGCGGGTGTCGGCCTGCCCCGCCTCATCGAACGCCATCACGATGACGGCGGCGCCGTAGCGACGCAGCAATCTGGCCTGCTGGATAAACTTCTCCTCCCCCTCTTTCATGGAGATGGAGTTGACCACCGGCTTGCCCTGCACGCACTTGAGGCCCGCTTCCAGCACCTCCCACTTGGAGGAGTCGATCATCACAGGCACCCGGGCGATGTCCGGCTCACCAGCGATAAGATTCAGGAAGCGCACCATGGCCGCTTCGGCGTCCAGCATCCCCTCGTCCATGTTGATGTCGATGATCTGGGCGCCGTTCTCTACCTGCTGCTTGGCAACATCGAGCGCCTCGTCGTACAGCCCCTCCTTGATCAGCCGCTTGAACTTGGCCGAACCGGTGACGTTGGTGCGCTCCCCCACGTTCACGAACATGGATTCAGGGGTAATGATCAGCGGCTCGAGGCCCGACAGGCGGCAGGCCACCGGCAGCTCGGGCAGCACGCGCGGCTTGATGCCCGCCACGGCGTCGGCCATGGCGCGAATATGGGTCGGGGTGGTGCCGCAGCAACCGCCGACCATGTTGAGGAAGCCGCTTTGGGCCCACTCGCGGATATGCTCTGCCATCTCGACGGCATCGAGGTCGTACTCGCCGAACGCATTGGGCAGACCGGCGTTGGGGTGGGCACTGACATGGGTCTCGCTGATGCGAGACAACTCCTCCACATACTGGCGCAGCTCGTCCGGCCCCAACGCACAGTTGAGGCCGAACGATACCGGTTTGACGTGGCGCAGCGAGTGATAAAAGGCTTCGGTGGTCTGGCCGGAGAGGGTACGACCGGAGGCATCGGTAATGGTGCCGGAGATCATCACCGGCAGGCTGTAACCCAGCACCTCGAACACCCCTTCCACCGCGAAGGCGGCGGCCTTGGCGTTGAGGGTGTCGAAGATGGTCTCGATCAGGATGATGTCGGCGCCGCCCTCGATCAGGGCGTGGGTCGATTCGGTGTAGGCAGCCACCAGCTGGTCATAGGTGACGTTGCGCTTGCCGGGATCGTTCACATCCGGCGAGATGGAGGCAGTGCGGTTGGTGGGGCCCAACACCCCTGCCACGAAGCGCGGCTTGGCGGGATCTTTTGCCGTCCACTCGTCGGCCACGGCACGGGCCAGACGGGCAGCTTCCTGGTTGATCTCGGCAGAAAACTCTTCCATCTCGTAATCGGCCATGGCGATGCGAGTGGCGTTGAAGGTGTTGGTCTCGAGAATGTCGGCCCCGGCAGCGCAATACTGCTCGTGGATCTCGCGGATCACCGACGGACGGGTCAGCACCAGCAGATCGTTGTTGCCCTTGATGTCGGTATGCCAGTCGGCAAACCGCTCACCCCGATAATCCGCCTCCCCGAGTTTGTAGCCCTGGATCATGGTGCCCATGGCCCCGTCGATGATCAGGATCCGCTCCCTGAGACAGGCTTCCAGCTTCTTTGTTACGTCCGACTGCTTGCTCGGCTCTCTGCTCGACATTACGTTCGACACCGCGTGTTCCTCTTACATCCATGCAACTGCGTAAACAGCATCCTAACAGCAAACAAATAAAATGGAAATCTAGCCGTCTATCAGTCCAAATGCGCCACCATATACTCATTTATGGGTAATGAGTAACATAGGGCCCGAGAGTAACCTATGCCCGTCCTGCATAGGGATACGTGCTTGCTGTCTACCAACGAGAAAAAAATAACTATGAGCGTCTACTACACACTCTGTTTTCTGGCAGCGTTGGCGATTTTTATCGCCTTTGCCAACCAGTATGTTGTGAAGATCCAGACCACCATCGCCATTACTGCGGGCTCCATGCTGATCTCCGCACTGCTGGTGCTGTTTGGCAAACTGGGCTGGTTCAATCTGGAACCTCTTGCCGTCAAGACCATGGAGAGCATCGACTTCCAGAACTTCCTGCTGAAGGGGATTCTGGGCTTCCTGCTGTTCGCCGGTGGCCTTGGCATCAACCTCAAGGCACTGCGTAGCCAGAAGTGGGAGATCACCATTCTGGCCATCATTGCCACCCTGCTCTCCACCTTCCTCATCGGCTACGGCTTCTGGTTTATCGCCAAGCTGCTGGGCTGGGAGTTGCCGCTGGTCTACTGCATGCTGTTCGGCGCGCTGATCTCCCCCACTGACCCGATTGCCGTACTGGCCATCGTCAAGAAGATGAAAGCGCCACCCCAGATCGCCATCCAGATCGAAGGGGAATCCCTGTTCAACGACGGTGTTGGCCTCGTCATCTTCGCTACCGTGTTTGCCGTCGCCTTTGGCGGGGTTGAACCCACCTTCGGCAGCGTGGCCGGTCTGTTCCTGCACGAAGCCCTCGGCGGCATCCTGTTCGGTGCCGTGCTGGGCCTCATCGCCCACGTGATGATCAGCGCCACCGATGACGGTTCATTGGAGCTGCTGCTGACCCTCTGCATCCCGACCGCCGGTTTTGCCTTTGCCAACATGATCGGCGTCTCCGGCGCACTGGCCATGGTGGTCACCGGCATCATGATCGGCAACTGGACCCGTCACTCCGGCTTCTCCGAGCAGAGCAGCCATCACCTGGATCACTTCTGGGAGTTGATGGACCAGTTCCTCAACGCCCTGCTGTTCCTGCTGATCGGTCTGGCGCTGGTACTGCTGGATCTCGCTTGGCGTGACTGGATCCTGCTGGTCATCGCGGTGCCGCTCTGCCTGGGTGCCCGCTTTATCAGCGTGTCGCTACCCTATGTGGCTTTCCGCCGATTCCGCAATTACAACACCTTCTCGGTGCGGATCCTCACCTGGGGTGGCCTGCGCGGTGGTCTGGCGATGGCAATGGCACTGGCACTCCCCTCCGGCGTCATGATGATCCCGGAACATGGCGTCGACCTGCGTCAGGTCATCCTGGTGATGACCTACTCGGTGGTGATGTTCTCCATCGTGGTGCAAGGCATGACCATCACCCCGATGATCACGGCTGCCAAAAAGGCCTGTGGCGACTACTGAGTCGGCCCACTGTGCTGATTGCAGAATGAGAGAGGGCTCCCGTCGGGAGCCCTCTTGTTATGGCGGATAGTTGTGAATATTTACTGCTGATAGCGCCTTGATTACACAGAGGAAAAGCGTACTGACTTCAACATCGGCAAATTATTGTTTGCTTTTTATTCATTTCGAGGAGAGAATGCGCGTCGGCTAGTTAATCAGCCCTGTTTATGTTTACCCTGCAATGCTTCACCTCACGATGAATCCTGCCAGTACCCGCATAACCTTCTTCTGATTTACTCGCCTTGAGAACCGTCAGGCTGTCTGCCTGCGTTGCCCGGCTCTCACGGTGCAGACCCGATCTGCCCACCCAATTTGATTTATGCATCAGCATATTCCTTGAAAGTGCAGACGCCCCTTAACCGGGCTGGGTATTCCTGCGCGCTTGTCGTTCACCCAATCGACCGCGCCCATTGACCTGACATTTGCCAATACAAGGAGCAAACACCTAATTTATATAGAGAAATACCATGATGAAAGCAGTACAAACACACAAGCCCCTGCGTCGTAGCAAGCCCATCAACCTGCCTGTGCAAGAGCACGACAATGATGCGTTTCTGATCCAGTTCAGCACCCGCTTCAGCGGCGGTTTCGCCATCTCCTGTGATGGTATCGCTGGCGAGTTCTCCATCGAAGACCTCAACTGATCCTGCCTGCCCTCCGGCAGCGCCCGATGCAGACAGGCCGCAACTCACGGCGGCCTCTTTGCTTCTCTCACGCCTTTCGCCAGACCCGGGCTCTTGCTTGTCACTCAACCTGACAGCTACCTCGCCATTCGCTTTTCAGCTCTCTGACCTTGATCACTGCTCCAGCAGCAGGCACTCATCGGCATCTTCGCTCAACTTGACCAGTCGACTGCGCACCAACCCCAGCTTGGCCAACAGGCCGATGGAACGCTCGTTGCCCGGAGTGACGATGGCAACTACCTGCCCGATCCCCAACCGGATTTTGCCATCGGCAAGGGCGGCCTGCGCCGCTTCAATAGCGTAGCCCTGACCGCGATATTGCGGCAGGAAGGCGTAACCGATATCGACCTGCTCCAGGGTGTCACGCTTGATCAGGCCGCAGATACCGAGGCTGGCACCGTCCTCCTTGCGCTCCACCAGATAGAGCCCGTGACCATAACGGGCATAGCTAACCGCTGGCCCCTGCTGGATATACTCCTGCGCCTGCTCCAAAGTGCGAATGCCCCGATCACCGATGTAGCGATAAAAGTCGCCGTCATTGAGCAGCTCAAGGATGAAGGGGGCATCGGTGGCGATCATTTCGCGCAGGATCAGGCGGGAGGAGGCAATCATGGCAAGGGCTCTCAAACGGAAAGTGAAGGGCAAAGAGTGCCCCGTCACTCACGGGCTGGCAAGCCTGTGGCACCATCAGCCATGAAAAAGGGGCCGCGTTGGCCCCTGATGAGATGGGATAAACGGGCTCAGGCAGCCAGCAACCCAGCGTAGCCATTACCCTGCTCGCGCAGCGCAGTGAACTGGGCGGCGCAATCGGCCCAGCTCAACCCCAGCGCATCTGCCACCTTGTGGGGCCACTCGGGAGGTGCCTCTTCACCCACATCGGATTGTGCTGCCAGCACGATCGCCAGATGGATCAACCCGGCCTCGGGAGAGAACTCCTTGGCCAGCATGGGGTTGTAGTGATACTCCACCGCATTGCTGATGGTCTCGGGGAACTTCCAGTAGCGTGCCATGGCCGCCCCGACCTGGGCATAGTTGAAGCCGACCACCAGCTCTTCCGCCTTGGCCCGCCCCTTGTGCAACTCCAGATCGTGAATGTGATGGACGGTGTTTTCCGGCAGGCCTACGTGCATCACCAAGCGGCCGAGATCGTAGAGCAGGGCGCAGGTAAAGACCTCATCCCCCTTCATCCCCTTCTTCACCGCCAGACGACGGGCCAGCTCCGCCACGTTGAACACGCTGCCCCAGAAATGTTTGAGGTCAATACCGGGCACCGCAGTGACCGATTCGGTGAGCCCGCAGGCCAGCACCATGTTGCGCACCATCGCCAATCCCAGCCGCACCGCGGCTTCATTGACGGTGCCGATCTGACGACTGCTGCCGAATTTGGCCGAGTTGGCCAGCCGCAGCAACTTGGCGGAGATGACAGGGTCCTTGTTGATCAACTTGCTGATCTTGAGCAGATCCGGATCCTTTTCATTGAAGGTCTGGATCAAATCGCGCATCACTTCCGGGATCTGGGGCAGTAGCTTGGGCTCGGCCAGCAGGGAATCTATCGTGGGCATAGGCGTGTCCATCCATGTTATCTGTGTTCCAACCTGTTTGCCTTGGCAAACTCCTCCTTATTATGGGTAACAAATGGCCTCCCCATCGGATTGTTTATTCGCTGGTCATTCAAGGTGTTAGTCACATTCAGGCTATACTGGCCGCCACATTCACTGTTGCGGATATCCCATGAACGACACTCAGGAATTTTTTGATGAAGACGCGCTGCTGGAGATGGTGGAGAACCAGCTCAACGACGGTCACCCGCCCCATGTGAAGGCGACCCTGATGCGGCTGGTGATGAAGGGCACCCCGCGGGAAGAGGCGCTGCAATATATCGCCTGCGCCCTCGGGGCCGAACTGATGGCAATGGAAGCTGATCAGGGCCCCTTCAATCTGACCCGCTATGGCGAGTTCCTCGACAGCCTGCCCGAGATGCCGTGGGCAGACGACTGACCCGAACTGGATAACGGATGCAAAAAGGGCGGGTGCCAATGGCCCCGCCCTTGTTGCATGGATCCGCTCCGGATCAGAACTGGGAGTTGATGATCACCTCTTCCCCCAGCGCCCCTGCCAACGGCAGTGGCCGATAGCTGGAGTTGGCGGCCCGCAGCAGACGAATGCCGCGAATGCCGACCTCCTGCGCCGCCTTGATATCCCCGTCGGCGTCGCCGTAGAAGAGCTTCATCTGCTTATCCTTGAGCCACTGCACCTTGGTGTTCTGGCCCGGCTGATCACCGGCGAAGATCACCGGATTGAGCTGGTCGGCCGGAATATTCATAGTCTGCTGCAGAGTCTGGCTCACGGTTTCGGTCTTGGTGGCCGAGCGACCGGTGACGAAATAGATGTGGTCGCCGCGTTTGAGGTGCATGGCGATGAGCGCCTTGCCCACCTCTTTCGGCATGCTGAACGCATCCCAGCCGTTATTCATCTTCTCCCAGAAGGCGGGGTTCTTCAGATAGCTATCGTCGTTGGGCGAGAACTCCTGTTTGCCGCGATAAAAACCCGGGCTGGAGAAGAGCAGGGTATCGTCGATATCAAACCCGACCGCCATTGGGGGCAGGCCATCCAGACTCTTGGCAATCTGCTCCACCGATACCCAGTGGATTGGCGCCTGCTGGGCCAGAGTGACGGTAGTGACACCGGCAGGGATAGGCTGAACGGTAGCGGCTTGACCCGCGACTGCAGGCAGAGAGAGGGCGGCAGCTAGCAAGGAGGCAAGCAGCGCCGGACGAGAGACGTGTTTCATAAGGCAGGTTGTCATCTTCAATCAAAAGAGGGGGCCAATAGTGCCCCCATCCAGCCCTTCAAATCTGTGAATGCTCCTGCAAAAGGGAGCATTTGACGCCCGATAATTAATCTTCGATTGGCAGCAGATCGGTAAAAACAAAGCCGTCGCGCACCACTGTCTCGCCGACCCGAATGCCGAGCGGACGGGAGAACATGGGGCCATCATAGGCCAGGGTGTGAAACTCGCCGTTCTCGCCGCACGGATCGACCCCCTCCGGCAGCGCCGCCAGCAGTGCCTCGTCAAAATCGTGCCCCCCCAGGCTGGCATCCAGCTTGTTCGGGTCGAGAGCACTGATCCGCGCCTTCAATCCAGCGGCCACCATCTGCGGCGCCAGTTCACGGGTATTACTGCCCCACAGCGGGAACAGTGGTTCGATGCCGGTGCCTGCCAGCTGCTTTTCACGGTAGGCGCGCACATCCTCAAGGAACAAGTCGCCAAAGGCCATATGGCGGATCCCTTGTGCCACCACATCGGCGATAAAGCCAGTCATGATGCGGGCGTAATCCTCGTTGCTGCAGGGCCAGGGCAGATCGATGGTGATGAGAGGCAGCCCGACGCAGGCGGCCTGCTCGGTCAACAGCTGCTTGCGCACCCCGTGCATCGCCACCCGCTCGAATGCCTGATTGAGGGTGGTAAACAGCCCCACCACCTCGATGGCGGGATCTTGCCGCAACTGATGCAGTGCCCATGCGCAATCCTTGCCGCTGCTCCAGGAGAGCAGTACCCGTTTCTTTTCCATCATTCCTCCGCCAGCGGGGCACTCGGATTGCCCCAAAAAGATGCAAGACAGTGTTGCGAATTGCGCGATTTACACACAAGAGGCAGGCAGCATACTCTCGATCACCTGTATATGCCCCTTGCACGGGGTGACAATAACTAAAAAAACCGATGGGAAACATACGGATATGACCACGACCACACAACAACACGATCACGCCCGCCCCCTCAATCGACAGGATTACAAAACCCTGAGTCTGGCTGCCCTCGGCGGTGCGCTGGAGTTTTACGACTTCATCATCTTCGTCTTCTTCGCCGTGGTCATCGGCGAGCTGTTCTTCCCGGCCGATATTCCCGAGTGGCTGCGCCAGTTCCAGACCTTCGGCATCTTCGCAGCCGGTTATCTGGCCCGCCCGCTTGGCGGCATCATCATGGCCCACTTTGGCGATCTCATCGGTCGCAAGCGGATGTTCACCCTCAGCATCATCATGATGGCGCTGCCGACCCTGTTGATCGGTCTGCTACCCACCTATGCGGTGCTCGGCATCGGCGCCCCCATCGCCCTGCTGGGACTGCGGATCCTGCAAGGCGCCGCCATCGGCGGTGAAGTGCCCGGCGCCTGGGTATTTGTCGCCGAGCACGTCCCTGCCCGTCGGGTCGGGGTCGCCTGCGGCACGCTCACGGCGGGATTGACGGCCGGCATCCTGCTCGGCTCCCTCATCGCCACTGCGGTCAACAAGAGCTTGACCCCGGCCGAAGTGAGTGACTGGGGCTGGCGAGTGCCCTTCCTGCTGGGCGGTATCTTCGGCATCGTCGCCATGTACCTGCGTCGCTGGTTGCACGAAACCCCGGTCTTCGCCGAGATGAAAGCCAACAAGACCTTGGCCGATGAGCTCCCCCTCAAGTCGGTGCTGCGCAACCACAAGAGCAGCGTGGTGATCTCCATGCTGCTCACCTGGCTGCTCTCCGCCGGTATCGTGGTAGTGATCCTGATGACCCCCACCTATCTGCAGAAGGTCTATGGCATCAGCCCGGCTGACGCCCTGACCGCCAACTCGCTGGCCATCGTGGCCCTGACCCTCGGCTGCATCGTCTATGGCCGACTGATCGACCTGCTGGGCAGCGGTCTCACCTTCATGTTCGGCTCCCTGCTGCTGGCGGGCTCCAGCTACGCCTTCTATCACGATCTGGCGGCCGGTACGAGCCAGCTGGTACCGCTCTACATGCTGGCGGGCTTTGCGGTCGGGATTGTCGGTGCCGTGCCTTACGTGATGGTCAACGCCTTCCCGCCGGTGGTGCGCTTCTCCGGTCTGTCATTCTCCTACAACGTGGCCTACGCCATCTTCGGCGGCCTCACCCCGATGGCGGTGACCCTCTGGATGAAGAGCGACATGCTGGCCCCCTCCCACTATGTGGTGAGCCTGTCGGTACTGGGTTTCGCCATCGGTCTCTGGCTCTGGTTCCAGCAACGGGCCATCCGGCAACAGCAAGCACCGCAAGCGGCCTGACCCGAACAACAAGCCCCGGCATCTGCCGGGGATTTTTTGTACTGCTTATGTTCAGTTTCGCCAGCATAAGATAGCCTCCCTCTGGGGCCTGCCACCCGCATCGCCCCATGGCTTCCAACTCTTTATCCGAGGCTCAAGATGTTCTTTCAGGTCGTATTACTCACCTTGCTGGCGCTGCTGCCCATGGTCAACCCGCCCACCACGGCCACCCTGCTGCTGGGGCTGAGCAAGGGGATGTCGCGCGAACACGTGCGCCGTCAGGTCAATCTGGCTGCCATCTATCTGTTCTGCACCCTCTGCATCACCTTCTTTATCGGATCCTCGATCCTGGATCTGTTCGGGATCTCCATTCCGGGCTTGCGCCTGGCCGGTGGCCTCATCATCGGCTTTATCGGCTTTCGCATGCTGTTCCCCGCCCCCAGCCAGCAGAGCGGGGTCGATATAAACCAGAGCATTGCCTTCGTACCGCTCACCATGCCCAGCATGTGCGGGCCCGGCACCATGGCACTGGTAATAAGCGGGGCAGCCCAGATTGCCGAGCTGCCTGACGAGTACAACCGCCTCACCATCTACGCCGGTGTGGTAACAGCGTTTGCCCTGATGAGCCTGATCAGCTGGGGCGTGCTCAAACTGGCCGACCCGGTCTGCAAGATCCTCGGTGCCACCGGCATCGATGCCATGACCCGCATCATGGGCTTCCTGCTGGTCTGCATGGGTATGCAGTTTTGCATCAACGGCATCAAGGAAGTGGCACAGGATCCGGTCTTCCACGGCGGCCAGACCGTGCAAACCGCACCGGCGCTACCGCAGGCTTCCGGCACGTTTGATCAGTTGCCGCAGAAGCCCACCGGCTCTGATTGAAAACGGTATCAAAAAGTCCCTGACGATCTGCACTGATCTTGTCCCTGATCATGTTATTGACACACAAATGAGTTAGTTTGTTTTTCATACAGACTTTATTCAGATGGACGCTGATAGGTTTGTTGATGAATACCCACTCAACTTCAGGAGAGTATGCAGATGGACAAGATGCTGACCGAAATAGGGAGCCATAGCCTGTTTCACGAGTACCTGAACGTGGTTGGGATTGCGAGCCCATCCCTCGCCAAGATCGAGCAACGCTGGGAATATAAAGATCAAGAGCAGCTGGTTGCCAAAATCCAGATCGACAAACAGGGTAACGCTCGCTATTTCATCGACGCCCGCGCCATATCCGTCAACTGATACCGAATAACCCGCCAGCCCCGGTCCAACGACCGGGGCTTTTTGTTGCCTGTGGTTCCCTGAATAGCAAAACCCCGGCAAGAGCCGGGGTTTGAATGCGTCGGGTTACGCCGCTGCGCGGCTAACCAAAACCTACGACGTGCCACCCACGGTGAGCTGGTCCAGTTTGAGGGTGGGTTGGCCGACACCGACCGGTACGCTCTGCCCCTCCTTGCCGCAGATGCCAACCCCGCGATCCAGCGCAAGATCGCTGCCCACCATGGAGACCTGGCTCATCGCTTCTGGGCCGTTGCCGATCAGGGTCGCGCCCTTGATGGGAGCGGTGATCTTGCCATCCTCGATGAGGTAGGCCTCAGAGGCGGAGAAGACAAACTTGCCGGAGGTGATGTCCACCTGACCGCCGCCGAAGTTGGGGGCATAAATGCCCTTCTTCACCGAGGCGATGATCTCGGCCGGATCGTACTGACCCGCCAGCATGTAGGTGTTGGTCATGCGCGGCATCGGCATGGCGGCGTAGGATTCGCGGCGCCCGTTGCCGGTGAGTGGCACGCCCATCAGACGGGCGTTCTGCTTGTCCTGCAGGTAACCCTTGAGGATGCCGTTCTCAATCAGCACGTTGTAGCCACCCGGTGTGCCCTCGTCATCGATGGAGACGGAGCCGCGCCGACCCGGCAGGGTGCCATCATCGACGATGGTACAGTGCTTGGAGGCCACCTGCTCGCCGATGCGGCCAGCAAATGCGGAAGATCCCTTGCGGTTGAAATCCCCCTCCAGACCATGACCTACCGCCTCGTGCAGCAGCACGCCGGGCCAGCCGGAGCCCAACACCACCGGCATGGTGCCGGCTGGCGCGTCGATGGCTTCCAGATTGACCAGCGCCTGACGCACCGCTTCACGCACATAGCCAAAGGCGCGGCTCTCCAGCCCATCCAGTTCGAGGAACCAGTCGTAACCAAAGCGCCCGCCGCCACCGGCACTGCCACGCTCGCGACGCTCGCCCTTCTCGGCGATCACGGTCACCGACAGCCGCACCAGCGGACGCACATCGGCGGCCAGGGTGCCGTCGGTGGCGGCCACCAGCACCTCTTCGTAGACGCCGCTGATGGAGGCCATCACCTGATTGATGGCGGGATCCAGACTTCTGGCGAACTTGTCCATCTGCTCCAGCAGGGCGATCTTCTGATGCTTGTCGAGGGTCTGCAGCGGATCCATGGCCGGATAGAGCAGGTTCGCTTCGGTGCGGGCCCACGCCTTCACCTTGCCGTGAGCACCTGCTGCGGCGATGCCGCGAGCGGCAGTCACCGACTGTTGCAGCGCCAGCAGGCTCAGCTCGTCCGAGTAGGCGAAGCCGGTCTTCTCGCCGCTGACGGCGCGCACCCCCACACCCTGATCGATGTTGTAGCTGCCATCCTTGACGATGCCATCTTCCAGCATCCAGGACTCGTGCCAGCTGCGCTGGAAATAGAGATCGCCGAACTCCACCTGATGGCTCATCAGGCTGCCGAGCAGCTGCTGCAGGCGCCCTTCGTCGAGATCGTTCGGGGCCAACAGGGAGGCACTAACCTGGCTCAATAGACTCAATCTTCTTCTCCACTCTCGTAACGAGCTGTTTTAAATCGTCTTGCCGACGGGTTGGCGACAAGCCACACCATCACAACAAACGGGTATGCTCCAGCACGGGCAAACGGCTGCGTTTCAATTTTTCACCACACCATCAGAGCAAACGGGCGTGTTGCAGCACTGGCATGGTGCGATGCAATTCGTCGATAAGCCCGGGCTCCATCTTCGCCAGCACTGTGCCGCGCCCGGACTCTTTGCTCGCCAGCACCCGACCCCAGGGATCGATCACCATGCTGTGGCCCCAGGTCTGGCGCCCTGTCTCGTGAGTGCCGCCCTGATTGGCAGCGACTACGTAGCACTGGTTTTCGATAGCGCGGGCCCGCAGCAGCGGCTCCCAATGCGCCTCGCCGGTCACGGCGGTAAAGGCGGCAGGCACCAGCAGCACACGGGCACCGGCTCGGGCCAACTGGCGGTAGAGCTCGGGAAAGCGCAGATCATAACAGATCGAGAGGCCGAGGGGACCAAAGGGGGTATCCACCAGCACAGGCGCCTCCCCCGGGCTGAATGTCTCCGACTCCCGATAGCGGCCGTGATTATCCGCCACATCCACGTCGAACAGGTGGATCTTGTGGTAGTGGCCCCTGAGCTCACCGCTGGGGTCAAACACCAGCGAGCTGGTGTGGATATGGTCGGAACCTGCGATGGTGGTCGGCATGGCTCCGGCCACCAGCCAGATGCCATAATCGCGGGCCCATTCAGCCAGTTGCTGCTGGATGGGCGCTGTTCCGCTCAGATAGGCACTGGGGTCGGAGCCGATTGCCTCGGCGCCATCCAGATAACCCTGCCGTTCGCCAAACAGGCCAAAGTTTTCCGGCAGCAGCACCAGCAGCGGCCGCTCTTTGGGCAAGGCCGCCAGTTCAGCGGCGATCTGCTCCCGGTTATCCTGCCAGTGACGGCCAGATACCAGCTGTATTGCGGCTAACCACATGACGTTCTCCTTGTCGCTTGCCTTGTAGATTGGACCATCAGACGGTGACAGCATCCCCCGCCTGCAGGGTGTAATCCAGTACAATGATTCGCTCCAGCACTGGGCGAAAGATGGCCTTGAGGGCATCGTGATCCGGATGGGGCAGATAGCGCTGGCGGGCTGCTTCGTCGGCGAAGGTCATCAGTACGCTGTGGGTAAAGCCACCATCCCTCCCCTCCGGGCTGTCATTCTCCCCCCACTCCACGGCGGTCACGCCGCTGACCTGATGGGGAATGGCGAGAAAGGCGGTACGCACCGCATCTATCCGGGCAGGCTGGGTGTCCGGCTTGAAGGCGATCAGCAGGATATGTCGGATCATGGCTCACTCCTTGTGATGGTGCCGGGCCGCTCGTTCAGCGCTGAGCCGACCCTCCGTGTTTGGGGCTCAGCAGGAAAGGGGTCACCTCTTGGGTCGGCAGGCTGGGGGCAACGGCATCTACCGCCTCTTTCTGCTGCTGGTTGAGCTTGATGCGTGCGCGATCTCGCCCCGCCTCGATCAGCTTGGGTGCGTCTAGCGGGCCCGAGATGCGAAAATCGATGCGGGTCACCACATCCACTACCGGCTCCAGCAGTTTGGAGAGGGCCAGCACATAGAGACCCGTGACCGGCGTGATGGAGAAAGCGGCCACCACCGGCAGGGTGCCCCCCAGATTGGGGGAAAAACTCAGCTCATAGTCGAGCCGCCAGCGCACCAGATCGGCGATCCCCTCGCCGCGCAGGTTGCCTGCCGCCCCCTTCATATAGAAATCATCGTTGCTGACCTGCCCCTGCTTGATGGTGGCAGAGGCGGACATGGATTCGAAGTAGAAGCCCTTGTCGAACACATCGCGAAAATCGAGCCGCAGCTTGCGCAGCAGGGAGTCGAGGCTGAGCAGGGAGAGCAGCCGCGCTCCCTTGTCGTTGACCTCCCGCAGGGTGCCACCCTCCAGCTGATAGTTGGCACTTCCCCCCAGAGTCGGCAGGCTCGGGCGATAGGGCACATCCTGCCAGTTCAGATCAAAAGCGAGGGAGCCGGGGGCATCGCCGATGGGCGAGGTGTAGCCGAGCCGCTTGAGCAGCAGCTCGCTGTTGTTGCTGGTCAGCTTGCCACGGGTGCGGGTCTGCATCCGGTTGCCATCGGCCAGCCAGTCGACGCTGCCGGTGAGCTGACTCCCCGCCAGCCGCACATCCAGCCCCTTGAGGGTCACCTTGTTGGCGCCGGGCACCAGCTCCCCTTTCACTTCACCAAGAGGTAGCTCGCCAAAGCGGCAATCGACACAGCTCACCTTCAACCAGGGGATGGATGCCATGATGGCGTTATCCTGCTTGGCATCGGGATCCGGGCTGAGATCCGAACTCTTGCCAGACCAGTAGATGCGGGCAAACTTGGCATCCACCGGGCGATTGGCCACTGCGGGCAGGCGGATCACCCCCATCACATCGGGGCTGTCGATCATCACCTCGGTCGCCTGATTGGTCGGCCCCACGGTGAAACGCGCCGCCTTGAGGGTGGCGCTGCCGATATAGGCGCGGGCCAGCTGTCCATCCACCCACCACTCCTGTGGCAGGAAGGCGGGGCCGACCACCGCATTGCCGGTCTGATTCTGCGCCGGCAGCCATTGTTTAAGTCGCGCCAGCCAGCCACCGACATCGGCCTCCTGCTGGTTGATGGCAAGCAGCATGGGGGCATCGCGCATTACCCGGGCGCCCGGCTGACCCACATCAACCCGCACCCGGCTGAGATAAGGCACCCCTTCGCCGTAGACCAGTCGGGTCTGCATATCCACATCAGCCCCCAGTACGGCGCGAATGTCGGCGCTGCCATCCCGGCCACGGGCGATCACCTTGAGCGGCAGACGGCTGGCGCTGCTCTTGGCCAGCGGCAGTGGCAGATCCAGCCCCATCCCCTGCAGATTGGAGTCGAGCGCCAGCTGGAAGCTGAACGGCTTGCTCTCGGGCAGGGTCAACCCGAGCTTGCCGCCCCAGTTGCTGCGGCCGTTGAGAATGCCGAATGAAGAGATGGCGGCGGGCTGGCGGCGGCTATCCCACTGCCCCTTGAAATCGAGGTCGACCTGATAGTGATCCGGATGCTGGCGCCCCTGATAGTCGAGGGTCAGCGGCTGGTTCCACAAACTCGCCTTGAGGTTGCTGAAACGGGTCTGCTGGTTGTCATATTCGAGGCGCCCCTGCACCTTCTCCAGCGGCAGATCCAGACTGGCGACCCGCACCTTGTTGTTGCTGAAGGTGGCATCGCCGCTCGCCTTCACCTCGCTCTCGCCATCG